>OGWO01000012.1_pt1 | contig 16650 bp, 36 predicted proteins | sample 1576001 | NCBI WGS metagenome assembly OGWO01 (sample SAMN07581522, study PRJEB24739) | freshwater metagenome | place: Singapore | collected 2015-01
GAGTGAACAACGTTAGGGCTAACACCAGACGCAAAAGAACGACGGCAAGGTACACGTTCTCCAGTTTCTTTATTAAGTACGTCCACTTTGATAACGTGCATAACCCTACCGTCTTTATTACCTTGGATACCTTTAATTGTACCTCGTTGTTTCCGTTCATGTTGTAGATAAGCTTTATAAACAACAGGAAACCCGCTAGGAGTGTGCCAAGTAAGATGATTCCTTCCACTATTGAGTTCATGTTCTGCAATCTTTTGTAAGTATTTGGTTGTTTTAAGGGGACCAGCACATACAGTATTAATTGCTTGAATAAGGTTACCTGCCAGAACATTACAGTCATCTTCAACAATACTGTACTTAACAGTAAAGCCTTCTACGTGACAGTCATCATACATGTTCTTAGCAATGCGTTGCTTACCGGCAGAGTATGCTCGGGTCATGGAGCCTCGTTTAGCAATACCCTTACGGATATGCTTCATAGGCATTTTCTTTTCTTCAAACCATTGAGGCATGATTTGAATTAGTTCTTTGGCTACAGCTACATAGAAGTCTTTCTGGATAGGGGTAGGTACTAAGGATACTAGTGTACCAGCTTGTTTATCTTTAGACATTGCTGCTAGGTGTTGCCAACCGTTATTACTACCGTCAATAGGGATTGGTAGTCCAGAGAAATATTCTTGACGTAGGATCTTTGCTTTGTGATATCCAGCAATCTCAATACAAGCAGCTAGAAAGCTATAAGGTTTTTCGGCGTCTTGATGGATAGTTTTAGTACGAGCTGTATTAATAACGAACTCTAGATTCTTTTTAACCCATAGTACACGATCATCAAGAGTCATTTTATCTACAGAGATAGTGTCAAGACCTTCTCCATTTAAATAGGCCACATAGTCGGTGGTAAGATCAAGGTTTTTAAGCTGGTCGATTGTATAGGACTGGTTAAAGCATGACGCGGCATGTACACTAAGCCAGTAGTAACCTCGTTCCGATACTCGTTTCTTATTGGCAAAGAGGAATAATGATCTCGCAAGGTCGGATCCCTGAAATTCAAGGAAGGATTCTGCATAGTAGACTCTTCCACGGTAGTCACAGGAAACTTCTTGATAGAACGTTTTGTTACCAATTAATTCTGCTTTCTTAATAACTTGAGTGTACTCAAAGTACTTACTAAGCATACGCTGTAGCTTAGGGTCTTTCTTACCTAGAAACTTAGTACCATCAGTGTGCAGTAGTTTCTTTGGCAGCTCAAGATTTTCATGATGAATGTTGTAGTGTCGGATAACACCATCTTCATCAACTAATTCTAGTACTTCTGCTGGAGGTACATTCTTCATAGCAGAGAGCACAGGTTGGTTAAGCACCCAAGGTTGTTGACGTAGACCCTCTAAACTTTTAATAAAAGGTTTATCAAGGTATTCATGGAATAGCTTACTATTAGTCCAACCTTTAATAAAAGGTTCTTTAGTTAGTGGACTGTATAGACCAGCAATAGGTAGTAGTGGTTCAAAGGATGTTCCGATAAGGGTAGGCTTGATGTCGTCATCCATGTTCACAATACGAACTAGGTATGGTGCTTTACGGCCTTCATACTCACGAAAGATATCGATCAGTCCGTCTTGAAGAAATGTTTCAAGCAGAAGGTCTCCAAGAGATAGAGTTGTTTTAATGTCTGTTTCATCAGCACCAATAGCTCTTGCGATTCTTTTTCCGATAAGGTCAGAAGCAAATGTGAGCTTGACAGATGCTGAATGAGTTGCATTCTTGTTGCGGATACAGTATTTAAGAAGGGAGTCCCAGGACTCGTTGATAAATCGTTCAAGGTCGTATTCCCATGTTGGATGATGTGCCAGAAGACGGGCACCTTCATTCTGAATCTTATCTGAGTTTAGGACAATCTTCGATACACGTTCAGTAAGATATTGTAGTGGATTCATTTGTTCACTGCTTGTTGTTAAGGCAATAATTATATGCTTGTTTTGGGGTCCACCCATCACCAATAAAAATAACCCCTGGTTTAGAGGGGTCTTGTCGTACGCACCTCCACCAAGGGTTGTGCCAGTAAATATGAGGTTTATATTTATTCAAAGTCAACAAACCCAACTGCTTCTAGGCGAGTTGTTTTAGTATTGTACCTAGTACTACCACAGTCACCGGTGCGACCAGTAAACCGTGACTTAAGTACACGAAGTTTAATAGTGTTACGTTCAATTTCAGTTTCCGCAATCATGTTACGAGCAAAGGCTACAATATCAAACGCAATTTGTTTAATAGAGCCTGAACCTTTAATATCATCAATGGAAGGTAGATGACCCTCTTCGAAAGGCTTTTCGCCTTTACGTAGGTGAGAGATAACACCTAACCAGATGTTATGTTTCTTACACATCTTAAGTAGATCAGACATGAAAGCATCTACTGCTTCATTACCTGTTTTACCTTTAGCTCCTTCGGATACTGCAATAGTGATGTGATCTAGGATAATATACTTACAACCCATTAATGCTAGGTATTCCATTTTATCAGTGAGTGATTCATCACTTACAGAACCTTGGTGATCCAGTAAGATAAGTCGTTCATCACCAAACACTTGTTTAAATGCTTCATACTTATCCTCATCAGAGATTTCTTCTTCATTAAGATTCTTACGAAGCTGCATACCAATAAACTTTTCTGCGGTATCACCAATAGATTCTTCTAGGGATACCATACCTACCATTTCAGAAGTGTTTTCTAAGATATCAAGAACAATCTCTTTAATAACAGTAGACTTACCGGAGCCTGTACCTGAGGTGAACAATACGATCTCACCTTGACGCATACCCTTTAGTTTATCATTAAGACTATTCAAGCATGGTGGGTAGGGTACAGAGACAATAGAGTCTTTTACTTTGTATTGTTCCCAGATATCGTTACCTTTAACAATACCTGCTGGGTTAAAAGACTTAGCATCAAAGATACACTTCATTAGTGCGTCTGAACCATGCTTCATTAGTACGTCACATGGATCTTTTTCAGGTAGAGTGCATACTTTTACTTTATCGTAACCAATAATTTTAGCAGCCTCTTGAGCAGCTTTCTGACCAGGCTCGTCCATATCAAAGGCTAGAACGACTTCATCGAAATTGCGTAGCCACTCCCGTTGTGAAAGGATGAGTGACTTAGAGCTAGCTGATGGGACCGCCACCGCTGGATAAAATCGTTGATACTTATCGTATTGCGCTTGAGCAACCGCAAGAGCATCGAGTTCACCCTCGGCGATAACGATTCGCTTACCACCAGCAACGGTGTTTTGTCCAAAGAACTGTACGTCTTTAAAGTCTCCGTGAATGATAAACTTCTTAGGTAATTGTCGCTCTTTGTAAGCAACCACCATTCCATCTTTAGTGTATGGATAGAAATGGCTAGCGATAGTACCATCTTCAGCATAAGAAACTTTAACACCATAATGTGCTGCAACTACTTTCTTGATATCACGTTCTTGAAAACCACGGGTGTCGTATGTTTCGATTTCAGATAGGGTATGCACGGAATAATTCTCTTTGTATGTAGAAGCTTTTACTTCAGGGTTGATTGGAGAGGATTTGTTACAACTAAAACAGAAACCCCACTCATCGTCATCTTTATATGAGAATGCGTCTGATGAGTTACACTTAGGGCATGGGGCATGATACCAGCGGGACATTTTTTAATATTCTTTATATGCTACTACAACAGTAAACCCAAGACTTTCAAGTAAATCTTTTAATAAAGATGGAGGGAAATTTAAGTGACCGTCGTAAATACAGTCGGTATCACGATAGATCTCCATCCAATCATCTTCATTAGTAAAAATAACAATGGTATTAATTCCAGTACTCATTATCTTCTTTCATTTCACGAATCAGCCTACGGCGTTCTTTAGCTTGTTTTTGTGTATACTTCTTTTGTTTATACTGCTGTTCAAACTCTTGTTTAAAGTTAACGTATTCTTCTAGATCTTTTGGTTGATTACGTTTCTTATTCATAACTCTTCGGTTTTAAAAACTTTACTGCGCCGATTTGCCCGTTATACCACAGGCGTTCCCCATATTCTGTTTGTTCTCTGGACAGCACCTCACAAGCCCATTGCTCTTGTGTTTCACTGTATGTTAAGTCGCCCGGACCCATACACCACTTATAAATGACAAAACAAAAATTTTCTTTGCCATACATTTCAATGTCTTCAAGAAGCTCTTTACAAGATGATGTATACGTTTTCCAATCTGATTCTTTTCGGGTAACAGTTTTTCGAGTAGAACCAGGTTTTAATTTTCTGGATACACTTACAAGTTGTTTCTTTCCTATGTATTGTCTTCCTGTTGGTCCGAATATTGCGTAGACGAATCCGAAGGCGTTGCTTGGTCGCTCTGATAATGCGATCCAGTGTCCGTAGTCTTCCATGATAATTTTTCTTTTAACTCTTCAAATGTAAATGGCCGTAAATCGTCAGACGTCATACGGATATAAATTAAATTAGCTGATTTATTAAAGTCATGTTCCCATGTAGAGCCACATTTGAGCCTATAGGTATCAATTACCTTATCAAGCATGTACTCATAGGCTACATCTTTAAGAATCTTTTCAGCAGTCTTTGGACCCATACCTTTAATACCTTGAATATTATCGGTTGAGTCACCTGTAAGAATTTGTTTCATAAGATTATAGTAACCAGTAGCTTCATCAATCTCATAGAATTCTTTCTTACGAAAGTTATAATGCCAACCTGGAATCATATCTAAGTCTTTATCAATATGGCATATAATGTATGACTTATCTTCTTCTTGAGCTAGTGTTACTGCAATACCACAATAGTCATCTGCTTCAGCATTGTCAGACTCAATACAAAAGTCTTTTGCATATTCATAAAGCATTTCAATGCGGTCTTTTACTTCAGGTTCAATAGTGTCTTTACGATTACCTTTGTAGTCTACTGCTACATGATATCGAAAATTATCTTTACCTTTAATAAATACCGCACCATTAAGAGCTTCAACATCAGTCATAATTTCTTTTAGACGATTGTCAAAGTCTTTTTTACACAATGCAGGTGATGGCTGATAATGGGCAATTTGATACAGAATAGAATCTGCATCAATGATTGCTACGTCAAATTGTTCTTCATTCATAGAATATCTTTTGCCTCATAACCCATCATATAAACTTCTTCAATGAACTTATCTAATTCGGCAGATGAGAAACCAAATACTTGGGCTTTATACACTGTACTATAGTTATCAGTATATGTTTCTACTTTTAGAGATGATTTTTTGATCATTGCTTCTGCTAGGTGATTAATCATTTGGCTTCTAATCATTTTATTTAAATCAACTTCAGGCTTAAGTGTAGCCATCAAAGTATCACTAACTCTTTGTTCTATAGTTAGTATACTACTTTTAGCTTTAGCCTTCAAGGCTTTAATTAAATCAGGTGATAACATTAGTGTACTTCCGCATAATTCTTACCGATGTGTGCATCACCACCCATACACATTACACCAAACTCTTTTGGAGCTTCAGTGAATGCTTGGATAGATAACTCAGCTACTTGCTCTGCATGTTCATCTTTACAGACAACCGCCAATTCATCATGGTAGTGTAGAGTAAAGTAGTGTGGGATGTTTAGCTCTTTTAACTTATACTTGAGCCATACAATAGCTGCCTTACAGGTAATACCCTCAGCCGTTTGTAGTAGGTAGTTTAGCACTTGATGTTTAGAGCTAACAAAGATTAATCGTCCGTCAAGACCTCGGATGAATGCTTTATCTGAGCCAAAGGTATTTGACGTAAGCTCAAATTGTTTTTCAAGTCTTTCTCGAAGCTCTTTAAGTCCTGGGATTGAATCTTGGAACTTATTAATAGCTTCCTGTCCAACTTTTGCATCACGTTTTCCGGTAAGGATAAGCCCCAATTTACCTGCACCTCCCCCGAAGAGGAAGGCATACAAGAATGGCTTAGCCAATTTCCGTGTTGTTCCAAGAGCATCTGCGTTTCGTTGATGAACATCACCATTAATTACCTCATTTGTAAAATCATCGTTACCAATATAGTGGCACAAACCACGCATTTGATTACCTGCAGAATCAGCACCGATAATACTAGTACCGTTCTCACAGACAAGTAACGAACGCATTTCCTTACCATAAACAGAATCAACTGATGGTAAATTAGCTACTACTTCATGACGACAACGGAAAGTAGGTGTGCCAATAGTCCACATACGACCATGTAATCTATTGTCTGGTGAAGATTTAACAGCTTCAATCCAACCTTCTAGAATACCTTTACGGCTACGAATAGTGTAATATTCACTAACAAGCATAGCATCTGGACCTAGCTTTTCTAAACTTGATTCAGTAATCTTAGGCGACTTGTTAACAAATTTACCATTAACTTTTTCTACGTTCCACTCATCAGGTACCCATCCCAAAGAGTACAACCATGTCTTTACGACTTCGATTGATCCGACTTTTCCTTGTTCAAAGGATACTCGGCAGTATGGCCCTTCAATAGGTCGAGTAGTTCGTCCCGACTCTTGTGGTAAATTAAAGTGTTTGACAGTGGCAACGGTGTAGCATCCGTCTTTTCTCCATGCTGGTTCTTTGTACTCATCTGCTTTGTCTACCTTTACACATTGCATACCAATGCGCGGTTCAAGAACAGCTTCAATGGCATCTAGCTTGTTATTAATTTCTGTAAGTAATGCTTGAGCACCTGCCATATCAAACTTCCATCCTTTAACTCGGATGTCAGATTCGATTTTAGCAAACTCCATTTCAATCTCAATACCACGGCGATATAGAGGATTCTTACGGATAATTTTAACAGCTTCTTCTGCTAAATGTTTGTATACTTTAACGTTAAGTTCAATATCTCGAATACAATAGGTAAGCATCTCTTCAGAATATTCATCGAACTTATCAAACGAAAGTTTAGGATACCCTAGTTTAGAACCCCAGCCTTCAAGACCATGTTTGTGATCTCGTTTATACTGATTAGTTTGAGATAAAATCCATGTATCAATTACACGTTGATTATCGTTTGGAACCCAACCTGTTAAATACTTTAGTACAGGTAAGTCATAACCAATAATGTTGTGGCCAATAATTTCATCAGCTGTTTCTAACTCGCACAACCCTTGTGCAATTTCAATACCGTAAGGATGACCATCTTTACTTACATATTGTTTGACCTCTCCTGTATCAGGATTAACCATTACTAGCATCCAGATTTTATTTACTTCAGGGTAAAATCCGTTTGTTTCAATGTCAAATACGTATCGTTTCTTAGTCATAGTAGTGGGCCGCAGTACATACACATGTACGGTACTTCAAGCATACGTGCTTCTATTTCAGTTGGATCAAAGAAATAAGCTTCACGATCACTTGTTTTATCATGTTTAATTTTAGGTGATTTAATGTCATCACGACCTGTTAGATGCTGGCATGCATGCACAAATTCATGGCACATGATGCATAAAAATTGTTGCAATACATAGTAGTTATTTTCCCAATCATTTAAGAATGGATCACGTACCTGAATTAGCATCTTATTTTTATCATCATCATGCCAGATAGTCATACCATGTGATGTACCTGCCTCCATATCATATTCATACGGGTCAGGGTATTCAATAAAACAGATATGAACTATTACCTTTTCCTTAGTAATAGGTGCATTAAATCTTTCACTATAATCTTTAAGGCAATCAAAGAAAACTTGTTTGATTTCCTTTTCAAGATTAGGGATACAAGAAACTTGCACTTTAATGTTCTTCATTACGAATAACCTTTACGTTAGGTGAGCCTAATGACTCTAGTTCAGTAGCCATTTCAATAATAAGCTGATTGTAATTATCGATTTGTTCTTTAGCGTCTTGGTATTTAGAAGTGATAATCCAATTATAAATACCTAACCCAATAACAGTTAGGATTAGTAGTTCCATTATAGTAGTCCGGTATTCCTTAGCTCTGAAGGATCAAATAAAATATTGTGAATATCAGTACGGTTAATTACAATACCCAAGGTTTGAAGGTATTCAATACCTTTGGTGCATTTGTATTCTTGTTTGTACACCACACGATGTATGCCAGCAGCGTATATAAGTTTACTACAATCAAGGCAAGGGGAAAGAGTACAATAGAGAGTAGCACCCTCGGAAGATAGGTTTGACCTAGCAACTTTAGCAATCGCATGTGCTTCTGCATGAAGTACAGGGTTAGATTGTGTGTCATTATTAGTACCTCTTGCCGTACCGTTATAAGAGAATGAAATAATATTATCGTTCTTTACAATGATAGCCCCGACTTTACGGTCTTCTGCGTATGATTGTTGAGCAATCAAGTCGCAGATGTTCATGTAGAAATTATCCCAGTCAGTTTGTGATTTCATGGTAGTCCGATTCCAGTTCAATTAGTTGATCTAGGATATAGTCTAATTTAAATTGTTGTTCTGCAGTTAAAGGGCGTTCAAAAAATAACATTACATCAATGGTTTCACCTTTAGTGTCAACGATCATAATAAGCTTTCCATTTATTCCAAGTGGTCATTTTAGCGTCATAAGCATCTTGAATAGTTACCCTGTCAAGTTCTAGCTCACGGGTAATTTTATGCAAACAATATTGTAGCTGACCAATTTCTTCAGATAACTTTTGTTTATTGCTAATATTATCAACAGGTGATTTAGTGTCAAGACCAAATCGAAGAACTTTCATTAGCATTTGAGATACTTCAGAGCACTCTTCCGCTGCTGTGTACACAGTATATTTATCCAAGATTAAAACTCCACTTCAGAAACTTCAACAATACCCCATGACTCACCGTCATTTTTATTAAGATATTTTTCTACTACCATCTGATCTACAATCATTCTTGCTTGCTCTTCATCTTCGCATTTAATATAGAAGACAGATGTAACTGCATACTGTTGCATACATTCTCCGGTTAGTTTCTATTAGGTACCAGCTAAAATCTTTCTGATTTCGTCTAGTGTAATCATACTACGTCCTTTAAGAGCATAGATATTTTCTACACAACAGTTAAAGTAATTACTGTCTTTCACAGTTTCATAGTGTACATGTCCATGTAAATTAACTTTATCTCTTAACTCGTTTGGATGAATAGGTGCATGGGATAACCAGAACTCTTTATACTTCAATAATCCATATACCTCTTTAAAGTGCTTAAGATATACTGAGGTATTTAGCTTATCATGATTACCTCTGATAAGATACTTTTCTCCTTTAAGATCAGCAAATGAATCAATTGTATCCATAGTAAAGCAAGCATCACCAAGAACATAAACAGTATCTCGTTTAGTTACAAGGTTATTCCAGTCATCTAAGATACGTTGTCGATTATCTTCTTCAGAAGTAACGTGCTTACGAAACTTCTGGATATTATTATGACCAAAGTGTAGGTCAGAACAGAACCAAATGTTACTCATAGTAGGTACTATAACCTAATTCATGTAAGATAGCTTCATAGATATATTGTTGATCAAATGATTGACCATCAAAACAATGAGCAATAGGTGTGAATGCAAGAACATTACCATCAGGCATTGTCACTTCAGCACCGTTTGCCCATGATGACCCACAGGTATCACAATCATGCTCATCATTTAACCATTTAATTTTGATTGATTGCATATTACATATCCATTTTATCTCTGAACCCCAGAAAAATAGGGTGACGTGGTTTATCTTTTACTCCGATAGGGAAGTGTTTGTACTTGACCACGCATCCAAGCAAGCTATCTTTGCTTTTCCAATAGTCAAGTCGATCTTGTTGAGAAAATCCAGAACCAATACTAAATTCGATTCCTTCAGGGGTGCGACAAGTGAATGCGCCAAGGCTTTGCTTACCAACCATTCCAGATTTAGCAGTTGATCTCTTAGTTCGTCCAAGCTCATTTGTCTCTGCGATGTTTCCATTATGCATCTCCTCCTCAAACCCTACGATTACAGCTTCAGCATCTTCAAAACGTTTTAGTTTAAAGGCATTAGCTTCTTTAATAGTACACCTACCATACTTGTATTTACCATTAGGGCTACGTAGTACAATACCTTCATAACCTTTCTCTAGCACCTGCTCTTCAAGCTGTAATACATGATTAGCATCAACAGCTTTCATGTGAATTACTTTACGATAGTTATCTGGTACACGATTACTATCGATATACCCTTCCATACGTTCTAAGTAGGTACCTTTCTCATCCCAGTAGTCAAAGTGATAGAAATAAAACTCACCTACTTTATCATGAGACATAACAAAAGAGTTAGTATCTCTGTATACAGTAGGTGAGGTAGGGTTACCTACAATAAGTTCTCCATCCATACCTTCTAGTTGAAGATGATATTTAGTAGCCCACTCTTGAATAGACTTATTAGGGATAGGTTTAAGGGTTCGTGATAGGGCTACACCGTCTTTAAACAAACAACGAATACCATCTAGTTTAGGTGTAACGTAAACAGGATAAGATAGGTTGTCTAGGTCAGGTGTTTCCCTAGGAAGAAGCATTGGCTTCATATCAGAAGTCATCAGCTGTTTCCTTATTGATCATACCAAATTGAATCAATACATTCTTAACCTCTGAAGGTAGAAAGTATACACCATCATAGTCAATTAGATTGAATTGCTTATCAAACCAAAGTCCACCTCCAGACTCATCACCTAATTCATTGTGTTCAAAGTAACCATACAATGCTTTAGGGTCAATACGAATATCGTAATTTTGAGTACCAATAATAGTCGTGAACCTATATTCTTTAGACATAATTAATCCTTACGGAGATTGTTTGACATATTGTAATACAAATGAGACTTAGTAGCTCGCAACTGTAAGATGAGCATGGTTTCTAGTTCATGCATCTCTTGATCAGAGCCGTATGCTAGGATTGTTCGGATGAATCGCTGTGGGCACTCGTTGTAGTCTGCAAGGAACGACTCACTTGACGCGACATATCCATCATTAGCTGTTCCTTTGTGTTTTCCAATATACTTTTTGTCTGTGTCTTTGTTAGTCCAAAGATACACAAATGACTCACCGCTGTTGCTGTAGGCTTCAGTTTCTTGCGGCACAATACCTGTTTCTTTACCATCAATATGATCCTGCCAAATCTCTTTTACGTATGCAACCATTGGGGAACCCTTAGGTGCCCTCCACATGACCACAAATGAAGGTTGACCTTCGTTAGAACATAAGTATTCATACACCCATTTATTATGTAGTCCGCTATAAGTAAATTCACCTATCTTAACCCGAACCATTGATTTACCTGTATCAGAAGTGTAAGCTTCTACTTCATCTACAGTACATTCATAGATGTCAAAGATCTTTTCCGACCCTGATACCCAGCGTTTAACTGTCTTAATTAAATTCATTGGTATACACTCGAATGTATTTAGTATTACGTGTTTCAAAGTTACCGTTGGCGTCAGGCCATACTTTGATGCTAGAAGTACGTACATTTGGGCATACACCTAACCGTGGGTGATTAAGCACTAATTCTAAATGAGCTACGTAATCTCTAGGCTCACTAGGGTCTGGCATCCACCATTCACTAATATGTAATGGACCTTTGTAATGTACTTCAGGCTTGTTGTTGGTAGTTGTCTGTTCTGACATATTCAATTTCTTCTTTAGTTAAGGGTTCATAAGCAAAAGCTACAAGGAACTTTCGTCCCTCGTAAACTCTAATTTCTTGTTTATCAATACAAACAAGTCTCATTTTAGTTCATCAAGTTTCCCAATGATAGTACCATCGCGTAACAAAATAGCAAGGCATTTAGAGTACCAAATAACTTTGCCTAGTTCTTGTTGTTCAGAGTCTTTCTTTCCGAGACGCATCATGTACTTATAAATTTGACCGATAAGATGCGCTTTAAGCCCATCAAAGCCAAGGATAAACTCCATGCACTCGATGTACTGGTAATTACCTACAATACCTTTATAATGTGCTGGATTGATATGGTCTTTAACTAAACCCTCAGTTGCTTTTTGAATCATTAGCTCAACATCGTCTTGTTTCATATCTTGGTTATATTGTTTAGCCATCTCATTAGACCAATGTGGTGTCATAAGATCGTAAAAGTCTTTCTTCTGTTGTTGGTTAAAAGGTTGGTAGCCGTCAATGTATTTAGGTAACGCCATTAATAGACATCTCCGTTCTCTTTGATTTTAACATCCTCATAAGGTGCAGCTACTCGTCGGTAGAATTCTAACTTAGCACCCTCTAAGGCACCGACTACATCGTTGATACTTTGATAACATGGGTTTTGTTTAAAGTATTCCTTAATAATAGTTGTAATTGCAAAGTTAAGTTGACCAGGATCTCGCAGCCAATAAGCTTGCTCACTTAAATCACGGATTTCACGATCATGCTGTTGAATATAAGGCATTATACAATCTCCGAAGTTACAGTAATGCTGGGATTATCACCGTTAAAATACCAGATCATATTATCCCATTCAATGTTAATTTTAAGTTGTTCAGCAATGTATTTGAAAACAATTAAATCAATATCGCTTTTATCTAGTTTAATAATCATAGGTACTCACTAAGGATTGTATCACAGGCTTTGTCTACAGTAGATCGCCATTCGGTTACAAGGGATTCAAAGAAAGGGTGAACAGTTGATGCATCTGCTTTAAAAGCTACTACAGGTTTACGTAGTACATAAGCAGCATAGAATACTTCCATTGCTGTACCATGTTTAGCCACAGTTGGGTTATCAAGATTAGCTAGGATAATATCTGACTCTTGAATATCTCGAAGATCTAATTCAAAGATACGTTTCATGTATCTCTTATCGAAGTTATGAATTCTTCGAGTAGGATCTAAGGTTACTACATCCATAGACTCAAGGATTTCAGTAGCAATATCCCGCCAACCTTTGGCTTCTTCAAGGGAAACATGTTCCATACTTCCTGCGAGATATACGGTTCTTACTGGGAAAGGTTTATACATTCATTAATCCCTGTAGATATTGTGCAAGCATACGATACCCTTCATCAATACCCATATTAAAAGCATCATCAAAGTTACCGCCAGAATAACTCATTGGATCAAAGTCTGGATTGTCTGAAGACAATTCTTCTTCTGCGAATTTATTAATTACATCAATTACTTCTTGATTCATAATTCCTCAATTACTTTCAAAGTATTAGCAGTAAACCATAAGCCACCTTGATTTGCAGGACGCATATGCTCAGTATAATCATCAATCATAACCATACACCATACACGGTTCTTTTTAGACAGGTGTGGTGCAGATGGTTCAGCACAACAGTGCCATCCGGGACGATACGCAAAGCCTTTAGTTGGTTTAGACTCAGCATCATAGACAACTTCTTTATGAATCTTTTTAGAACGATCAATAAAGAGTGGGCCATAGCTACCGTCTTTACGTTTACGAAATAGTTTGTAGGCGATCATCATTATCAATAATGTCTTGTTGAGTTTGATTATCCATTTCAGCAAAGGTTTCAAAGTGATTTTCACCACAACAACCAAACCTTACTTGCACATTGCCTCAGTAACAGCAATATGTTGTGCTATCTTGCATGTATTCATCATACAGTTCTTCATATGTCATAAACAAAACTCTTCATCAAGAAATACTTCAAGAAACTCTGGTGTATAGCCTAGATAAGCATCAGCCTCGTAGTAAGCTTCAGCTTCTGAATTAGCGTATACGTAAAAGTTTTTGTTTGTAGATATAACGTAATACTGATTCATGTAATGATACCTTTCTCAATTAATTTCATTGTTGATTGAATTTCATCTTGATAATATAATTCTGCAGCCTCACGAGTTACTTGATAAAATTCACAAACAAAATCAAGAGCTTGCTGGTACATAATTAGGTACACCTCCTGCATATGATTTTACTGGACGAACAATTTGCACGTCCGTCCATGCGGCTAAGTGGAACAGTTCATCATTATTATAGCATACGGAATACATACCGTCAATATGCTCAAAGAAATAAACTTTTTGTTGAGGATCATCTTCAATACTGAAGTAAGTATTACGTGGTAATTCGTAGAGTTTCATTGGTTTTACTTCTGCAGTTTAGATCTAGGACAGGGAGTTGCTGGTATATATCCACCCCCAGGTAATACAAACTCTGGCTGCTCGGCTAGCGAAAAATGAGCTTTTGGGCCACCAGTTGCATTTACGCTTTGCGTTTCCTGCTCAAGTGCGCGGCGCAGGGCATCCATGATGTTTGCGTGTAGTGTGGCTGGATAGCTCTCAAGTCCACCTTCCCAAATACTTTCCAACGCCTCCAGCGCCCGCCGCACTACGGCTTCTTCAATTTGAATTGTATTCATTTTAAATTCAACCATAAACCAATTTGACCAATAGCATATCCTGTCCAGACAATACTATTAGCAGTTTCACCTTTAAGACCTTGTAGAATACCTACAATAAGATACCCTACGCCTGTTGCACCTACAATAATATGTTCAATCATTTTGATATGGTCTGTAAATCCAAAGAGCACATTGCTTAGCTGTACAGTTAGTAATATCCGTACGAGTAGCTACACAATCATTACAAAAGTTTTTGATTGCTTGCATTGGAGTAGTTTTCTTTTGAGCTTTCTTTAAAGCTTGTTCTTCAAGCCATGCTTCAAGAAATTTACCACCTTTCTTTTCAGCATAAGCTTTTTCTTTACGCCATTGCTCAAGGGCTAGTTTACCCTTGGCTAGTACCTCGGGATTCATTGAGCGCTTTACTTTTAGCTTCTGCATATTGCCATGCCTCTTCATTGGTTAGAAAGCAAATACCGTCATTATGTTGAATTTCACGACCAGCTACACAATAGTACTGCCGGTCATAGCCTTGTTTAATGAATACAAAGTAGTCAGTTGTTTCGCTTTTCTTCATCAATAGCTTCCCATAAAAGTTCTTCAATAATTTCCATGTCAACAATAAGATTTACAACTTTACCTTCGTAGGTTACTTTAATAATCTCTAAGTTTTCGTATTCAGGTGGTTCATAAAAACTACCGTTGTGACCTTTGCTGTATTCAAATTCAACATCAACATCATCGTCAAAATATTTAATTGTTAATACACTCATGAGTGTAGTACTCCTAGAATCATATTGATAGCTTGTACAAGTTGGATTTGTGCCATTGGATCTAGTTGATTCCAAGGTTTTGAGTTAGGGAATTTAGTCCTAGCACGTTCATAGAATTGTTCTACATCACTCATTTGGAATCCTGCATACAATATGAGTACCTTCAGTAGAGGTACTCATGTAACCGTAATAGCAAGCATCTCCTTCTTTTAGGTTTTCATCGAAGTATTTTCCTTGGTAGTTGTGGATAATTTCGTAAGGATACTTACGGTTTCTTTCAGCGCATTGAGGCTCAGATTCTAACCAGTTAATTTTAAAAATACCACATGCGGCTGCAGCATACCCAATAAAGAAAGCATGGGCATGTACATGACTGATTTTTAAAACAGTATGTCCTTTGGATTTAGCAAAAGCCATTAACGCAGCCTTAGCTTTCTTTTGTTGAGCGTTCATTAGATATGCACTTTAGGTTTACGGAATAGCTGAATGATAACAGCTAGAGAAGCGATACAGACAAGTGTAATCCAAATTGCTTTAATCATTTTTGAGTAACCATGCGTTAGAAATAGCTTTAAAAGACTTAGATGAGTCAGTAATACATTTAAACACTAGCCCTTCACGTTGCGTTTTAGGGTTAAGGTAAGACTGTCCTTCTGCAAATTGAAGTAGTTCTTGCACACTAGTTCTTGAATCAGTTTCGTAAGGAGCAAAGACAGGTACGTGTTTGATATTAAGTAGTGAGCAGATTCGTTGTCGCTCTGTAGAGTCAAGGTATCGTTGATGTATGATATCGTAAATGTCGAATACGTAGAAGTCTGTTTCTGTGAGTTCATAAGGATTCTTTTGAATACCAGGGCCGATTAGCTCACCTTGTAACGCTAACTGCAGATTGAAGTCAGCTAGTTTATCAAACAGCTTTAGTTTCCATGCTGTATTCACAAAACTATTTTCAGTATCATCAGCTTTGAGTTCATAGTTACGACTACAAACACCTACATGATAACCGAGATCCATTTTATTTAGATCTTTTACTCTGAATACAGTCATCGATGAGCCATCAAGTTTTTCTGACACTTCCCATAGCGTAGGTTTTAACGGTAGATTACGATTGTAGTTTTGAATACGCTCTTGGTCAGTTTTAGGGATGAATGATGGGAAATTACCAGTCATTTTACCACGTAACTGTGCAGGAATTTCACGTTCCCATTTTAGGATGTTTAGTAGTTCTGTTACATCATAGTTTATTTTATCTCCTACGTAGTCCATGTTTAGGATACCTACAGGTAATACTAATCCCTGACTAATTTGACCTTTAAGCTTGATAGTCTTTAGGCGTTCACCTTTAACACCTTTATACTCACGAGGCTCTTTACCTTTAGATAAGAATGGGGCAAGTTCATGTGGGATCCAAGAGTCAATCTCGAAGTAAACGCATAGATCACCTACATTAAATTCACCCTTTTTAATAACAACTTCCCAACCATCGATTACAGCAACTTCAATTAAGTCAGCACCTTTGATTGGTTTTAGTTGAGAAATAACACGGA
>OGWO01000013.1_pt1 | contig 16647 bp, 33 predicted proteins | sample 1576001 | NCBI WGS metagenome assembly OGWO01 (sample SAMN07581522, study PRJEB24739) | freshwater metagenome | place: Singapore | collected 2015-01
TGCATCTTTGTGTGGTTGAACTTTGAAGTTAAATGTTTCTTTTGTCTCACCGTCAATCACAATTTTACCTGAGATTTGGTGGATTCCGTTCTTCCAGAATTTTACTCCTGTTGTTTCTAAATCGTAAAAAAATAATTTATTCATGTTTTTAAGTTATGATATTTCACAGTTACCTCCGCTACATGCGAGGTTCTCACTAAGATTTGTATTGTCTCCGATCTCTACAATATTTGCGACATTGATGGCGTGCAAGTTCTTAGATAGTTCCAAGTACGTAGCCTCATCGATTGTTTCAAATGGAGTCTGTTGGTACGAGCCCAAATCTTCAGGAAGGAATGAAAGACCGTTGTAGAAGTTTTGATTCTCCCACAACCACTCGCCTACTTCTGCCCACTCATCCTGTTTGATGGTTACAGTTGCGCTTACATTGTGTGTATTGTTACCGAAGTTATGCCCAGGCTGAATCCAATTCTGATGTAAGTACTTTACTCTTTCCAAAAACGAGAGGGCGGTCTCAGAACTTCTCGTAATCGCTCCCTTGGGTGCAGCCACAGGAATAGAAATAACTGCTTGAGATTGAGGCTTCATTACATCATCTTCAAGTAATTCAGGATGATACAATGACAAGTAAGTGTACATTGCCTCATTCTTACCTACACGAATTCTACGGATGTAATACTCATCGTGCCAAGCATGTACACCCGATGATGTACCGAGAACCAAAGAAGAAGTTCCTGAAGGTTTAACGCAGGTGATACGAGCAGCAGGATTGATTCCAATCATCTCAGACATCCACTCATTTGCTCTAGCAGCAACTCCAGCAGCCTCAGCCAAATCTAATTTCAAAACTGCTCCACTTGCAATACCTGTCATACCGATTCCCAATAGGGCCTCAGCCTCTGTAGTCTTCTTCCACACACTACGCAGGTAGTGGAAATCTGTGTAAGATGCCTGCAAAGTTCCAATGACAGCAGCATAGAAAACACGAGAGTTGAAATCTTCTTGGTCTGCGACATCAGAAGCATTGACTTCTACCAAGTTACAGAACTGAAATGAATTGAGGGCAATCTCGCAGTTGTGTGCGATGACACCGTTTACAACTCCCCAATGTGTATCGTCATCGAGATTAAAATCGTAAACTTTCCACTTTCCAATTTTGACAATTCTTGATACCGGAGTTGCTCTTTTTTTAATCATTTTGATCAAAGATTCAATTTTGTATTCTTGAACAAAACCAATATTGTTGGCGAACCACAATATATCTTTGTACCTTCCTAGATTGATATCGTAAGACTCTTTACACTCATAATTTCCATTGGAAAATTTGACCACTTTTGCCTTGTTGGTTGTGATGTAAGGAGCAAGACCAAATTCTTGAAGAACACTCAATAGACGTTCTGCTAAATCTTTACAGGTTGTTTTGTACGCAACTCTAGAAGTGGTAATAACACACCCGTTTGCAGAATACATACCTTTCAGGAACATTTTCTTTTCCTGTTGGGTAAAGTTTTTGAATTCTGACGGCAGAGATCGCTCAGGAAGTGTTTTGGATGACATTCCTATTTGAACAAGTCTATCATTAAATCCATTAACATATTGTTTCCCATAATCATCAAAACCAAAAATTTCAGCAACCTCTTTGTCTTTATCTCCGAAGAAGATTTCTAAGCCCTTGTGAGCATTTGATGCCAGCCTTCCTGTTGCGGCATCTCCTTGAATAAACCCAAGCTTTACAAACTCATCAATTTCTCTATTTGGAACAAGGAAAGGCATTAGTCTTTTACCTTTCGTATCAGCAGCAAGAACCTCTTCTCCATCGCTGGTTAAAAATCTGTGGTCTGGAGTACAGGTAATTACTTTTCCGTCTCTAAATTCTAATTCAATAACATCTTTCTCCCCTGTTTCCCAGACTCTACCCTCAACGATTTCTCCTTTAACATTGAATAGTTGACAACTGTCTTCTTTGGACAACTCCTCAAAAGAAATTTCTCCGGCTGCCGTAAGAAGTTTCATATCTCCCGTAAAGCAACAAGGATTGGTACCCATCTCAATATCGTTTGTGAAATAGAAACCGGGCTCACCTGAGTTACTCAACTCAACCTTCTTCCAAAGTTCCAAGAATGATTGTTTATCAACGTCTCCGTTTCTTTCAATCACTGCACTGTTGTTGGCACGACCGCGTTGAGGATTCAGTTCCCACCAATTACCGAACTTGCAGGTCAACATATCCTCATCATCGTAATCAAACAAAGAAATCATTGCGGATCTACGGATACCACCGCTTAGTACAGCATCAGCAATGTGACACAAAATGTCGTGACAATCTACGGAGGTCAACTTTTCACCGTCTTGTTTGCGGTCAAGGATAGCCTCAATATGAGTCAAGCACATCTTCAATGGCTCAGGTCCCGGGGCTACACCGCCACTAGTAATCAATCGCTCACCTTTTGGACGGATAGCACGGTAATCGAAGTTGGGTTTCCAAGTACTAAGACCAAAGTAAGACTTCATCAAAACCTTAATAGCATCAGCCCCGATGCTAATCCCAAACATTTCTGCAAGGGCCAGACTATATCTTATTGTTCGAATTTCCATGTAAATCCACCAGCGCTTTTTTGTCTTCCGTTGCAACAGGCTGAGATTTTTTTGAACGAAATATTTGTTTTACGTTCTGCTTCTCGGGCCGTAATATAGGAATTCACCAAAGTTCCTTCTTTGTCATATTGAAAAACCTTTTTTCCTTTTAATTTTCTCCAATTAAGGATGTATTCATGAGGATATTTTTCAAATTTTTCAAATGACCAAAAAAAGTTTCCTGCTGTTTTTGTTCCGTAACCATTCATGTTTTTACAACATCTTAATATATTACAATCTTTTACTCCTGTTTTTATATTTGCCTGATGTGAATTTTCATATTTAGAAACGAAAAAACCGTTAAGGTCATATTGATATACCGGAGTTCCTGTCAACATAGCACCTAAATAATTGTCGGGACTATTTTTAAGATCGTAGTATTTAGAATAAAGAGTCACGTATATTTTTTCTAGACAAATAGCTCTTTCTATAGTGCAGATTTCAGAATAAATAACTTTCAGTATTGGCATTTTGTTCCTCCTCAGAAGATACATAATCCATCTTTCTCTTTTGTTTCTGTTATTTTTCTTTGCTTCGTAAATGTGGTTTCGTAAACGATTCCCAACATTAACCGTTCTGCCTATATACTTAGTTTTTCCATCTATCGGATCTACAAGTTTATAGAAACTAAACAATGCGGCCTTTTCCACACTTTCGTGTGTACTCCCTTCCGGGATAGTCGTTGAACTTTTTGTATTTATATTTTTCATATTTACACAACTTAGCTGCTGATTGTCCAATTTATTATTTTTTCTAGCGTTCACGCCCTCCCTAGACGGGACACGTTGTAGCAATAATAACTTAAGGAGTTTCCAGCAATTAAACCGCTTTTAGAAGGACAGGCGTTTTATCCTTCGATTGAATCTCCAATTAAGTATCTTCTGTTTCTCTCAGCTTTTTTGATTTTAGGTAAAGCGTTGATATGTTTGCGTTGAACAGAGTAACCTACACCTGTACCCGAAAGAAGAAGAAACATTGTCTCATTGAATGCACGATAATCATCAATGTGCAAGTAAGAGCAGTTGAACAAACGAGTGTTGTTTACTTCAATTGGCTTGCCCCCAAACTGAAGTGAACGCATGGAAGGAAGAATCTTTTTGTCGTAAACCAATTCGTAAGCCTTCTCGATAGTCTCACTCAACTCAGGAAACTTCTTCAAGTGCATTTCCTTGTTGCGGTCTACAAGTTCAGTCCAGGTTTCTCTGCGACCCAATTCGGGTACGTATTTGGCGTATTTAGACCAAATAACAATGTCTGATAAAATAGAGTGATTTATATTCATAGTTTTTGTTGTTTAAAATGTTTTGCCGTGTTTGTAGCCTCTCAACTTGTTGTAGTTAATCTTGAGGAGAATGTGTGTTTCCAAATCTATGCCAAGTCCACCACACAAGTCAAACAGGCGAATTACAGTGTCGGCAATCTCATCCTCGAATGAATTTTTGACATGATTTTCGAACTCATGCTTGAAAGTCTCAGCATCCATTGGGTGTGGGTCTTCTACATAGGCATTGTAAAGTGAGGCCACAATGTCAGGATTTGATTTGTGTTCTTTGCGGAGTGCTTCTGTTCCTTCTGCGATTTCTGTAATTACCAAAAGTAATAGTTCAGAAATGTTTCTCTCTCCTGAATCCCAGAAGCCTTTTTCTTTTGCGGTTGCGTGTGACAACTCAATTAGTGTATTGATATTCATAGTGTTAAAATAAGGTTAATTGTTGTGGTTCAATCTCATCGATAATCTTTTTGCATTCGATACCGAAGAAATTGTAATCTATTTGGTAGTCTTCCCAATTTTCTTTTTCCTCGAAGTAATTACACTCTCGTGCAAATCCTCCTGCCAAAAGGCTATTGAGTCGTCCATCAACATTTTGTTTGAATACGGAATCGCCCGTTGTAGTTGGAAGAAAGCGCATAACTTTGCCAAGATTTTTGATAATCTTTTGGCCTTCCTCAACCGTGTGGACCTCTGCGTGCCATCCTTTAGTCGCCTTATATCTTCCGAAAAAATCATAAATGTTGCGTGATTCAAAGATAGTATTTTTAATTGGAATTTTTGATACAAAATATTTCTCTAATGCCTTTGGTACAATGAGGTAAGAGTTGTCTTTATGCCAGTCTTTTTCTGTCTCAAAGATGCCTTTCTTCTTGACCTTTCCACTAACAGATTCAGCTAAATAATTATTAACATCTCGTATAATCATTTGCTTGTATTTACTATCCTCAAGAATTAATCCTGTGAGTTTCATAAATCTCTGATTTATCTCCTCAATTCTTGCAATACTTTTCTTGTGAACTCTCACAGTAAGACCATCGGTGTTAATCTGTAACAACTGAACATTCTTTACGTTTGTCATGTAAGCCTCAGCCAACATTGTAAGCAAGAGCTGTCCGTTTACTGTAATCCGATAGAAATAATATCTGTCAAAGAATGCACTTGTTGATTCTCCTGTCTTACCGAAGATTCCATTCAGTGCAAGTTTTAATCCTGCTTGAACTACATCGTCTCCTGCTTTCTGTGCCTCAACACGGTCATCGAATATCTTCTTGTAAGTGTTAATGAAAACTTCCTGTGGGATATGCTTTGGATGAAAGTTATTCGTAATGGCAATGTTCGGATAATAAGATTTAACATCGTAGTCAATGATTTCATATTCATCATCGGCTTCATACTTGCCGGCAGGAATGCATCCGTGGATACCACCTACTCCGTAATGAAAGTGAAAGCCCTTGAAGATTACGGTGTGCTTGAATTTCGTGTCGTCTGTAATTACAGTTCTTTTGATTGAGTCCAGCAAATACTGAAACTCTCGGTTCTGAAACTTGATATATGTAATTACACAATCTTCCAAGTATACCGCCTTGTCATACTTTACTCTTTCTTTCAAATCCTTCTTATCTAGTCCACTTGCTGCTTTGATATATCGTAGGAAGATTTCTTCACCGATTGCAACATCGGGTCTATTTAAGAAGTTTGCTTTGTACATTTTTGAGAAGGCTTTGCGAAACTCAATCTTTTCAGCACAAAGAAAATAGAACTTTCGAGTAGACAAAACATCATTCAGGTTGTAGGAAAGAACAGACTCGACTTGATCTTCGGTAATTTCTTGCTCGTGACTGATTGGCATTTCCTGTACGTTGTGCCATCCCATAGCAACTTGTAGGGATTTAAGGGATGTTCTCCTTGCCTTGTTGTTGTAGTGGTTGATGAGATAAAGGTCGAGCTGATTTTTCATCTTTGTTCGTGGCTTCTCGTTATCTTCTTTTGTGATAAACTGTTGAACAAATATGTAAATCGAATACGCTACGTTGTGTCCCGGCATATCCTTGTATCTGTCCTTGTTGTCAATGATATGGTCCAATACAACAGCATCAAATCCGATGTTGTTGAATCCAACCATTGTCATTGCTTGGTCAAGATGCTCTACTAATTTTTCCGTATCGTTATTCCAAGGAGAGATTGTGAATACGGTTGGGGTCTCAGAATCCTCTTCTATATCCGTATAGGAAAAGAAGTTCCTCATTGTTTCAATATCATAGATTACTGTTTTCATTTTAGTCGTCGATTGTTTTAAGTGAGGCCCCAAAATCTGTTTCCCATTGTTTTTCTGAATATGCAAGAAGGTCGTCAAATCTTCCATTCTCTGTATATCTACCTGTTGCTCTATCAAATTGATATTCTATTGACCCGAGTTGTCCTCTAAAGTGATGTTTAATCTTCTGAATAAATACTTCAACCGGGTCATTCACACCGTCTACAAATGTTCTGTGAACAATAATCCCAACATCAGGTACGTTATAGAAATGTGAAGATTGTGCAATATCGTACATTTTAGGAACAACATATTGACCTCCAGACTTATCTTGTTTTCTCGGGTGAGCCACAAGAGTAACATTGATGTCGTTGTGTACTGCAAACTTCTTCAGTTCTCTCAGCAAATCACCGGCTCTATCGTGAGTACTTTCTTCTTTGCTTGGGTTGTCAATATAGTTGAAAGGGTCAAGACATAAACAGTCTATCCCATATCTCTTAATCATTGTCTTGGCTGTATCCAACAGCGCAGGAAGTGAGAAGTCTTCCATCTTTTCCGTGTTGTAGAAATAAAAGTGTTTCTTGAGCATATCGGTCATTCTTCTTACCTCAGCTCTATTCATTTTTGTAACAGGCTTACCGCTGAGTTGTTCAGCGAGTCTTGTTATTTTCAATGGAGCCATGTTCTCAGGAGAGAAAATTCCAAACTTCCAACCATGTATTTGAGAAAGCCTAACATAAGTGTAATCCAACCACGTTGTTTTTCCAAAAGAAGGGATTCCTGAAACCACTACGAGTTCTCCTTTGTTCCAACTCAAGTGTCTGTCGGTCTCAGGCATATTAACCTTACATCCGATTGGAAATCCCTCACTCTGATAAAGTTCGATGAGGTCTATAAAGTCACCTACTTCTGCTATTTCCTTGATTGGAATGGGTTGGGCCTCAGAATATAATCTCTTAATGGCTTCTACTCCATGAGCCTTGAGTACATCGTTAGCATCCTTGGCATCTTCAGGAAAGTGAATTACAAAAACATTTGATTGATCAAAGCGTCTCGCAAGGTCCTCCTTGAGTTTTTGTCCCGGACCATCATTATCAGTCGCGAGAATAATCTTTTTGTTTTCAAAATAAGAATACGTATCATCTAACCATTGTAAATTGTTAACTCCTTTACTTGCTCCATTGGGACAAGAGACAGCGAATGGGTATCCTGCTTGATACCATACCATTGCTTCTTCTTCTCCCTCACAGATAATAATCTCACTACTATCTTTGATTCTGTTCAAGTTGTAGGGAATCTTCTTTGCTCCACTCACCATCTTGAACTTCTTGTCTGATGTTTTGAATTTTATGTTTACTAATTCGTCTCCGTCATAGTAATTAAAACAAATGACCTTGTGTTTCTGCTCATCTTGTGGCATCCACTCAACTGACATCGAGACACCAAAGGCATCTACAGTTTCCTGTGAAATGCCTCTAGACTCGAAGTATTTAGTCACTCTGCTATCGGGTGCATCTGTTTTAGGTTCTGGCTTTGTGTATTGTTTTACGTTTGCTACAGAACCTTTCTTTTGACAATGGTGACACTTGAATAGTCCCTCGTCTATGTTTACAGAGAGTGAGGGGTCTGAGGCCTTCTTCCTTGTATGAGAACACCAAGGACATTGTGTCTTGATGATTCCACTGAAGTGACCTTTCGTGTCAATGCCAGCCTTTGTTAGTTCGGATTGGTAACTCATTGTTTAGAAAATAAGTCCTTTTTGTCCTCTCACGGGGAACTTCCAAGTCTTGATTGCTGCTTTCCAGCTTTTCATTTTATTCTTACCGATCATCCAACCTTTTGATTCATAGAAGTTCCAAAACTTCTCTGCTTCTTGTTGTGGGTTTAATACGTTTAATGAGTTTAGGTAGAGTGCAATCTCTTCCATTGTTGGAGGTTGGAATCTTTTAGATGGGGTCTCACTCTCTTCAATCTTTTCAGACAAAGAATAAAACAAGTCATCTAAATAAGACCACTCTCCATTTGTTTGCTTCTCAATCAATCCTTTAAGGATTAACTTAATGATTTGATAGTCTTCGTTTTTCATCGTTTGGTTTTAGTTTTAAATGTTGTAATCTGAGTATTTGAGGCCCCACTGTAAGTTGAACCAAGTCATCTCTTTTTCTGCTAACCTCTTACTCATCTTAAGATTAGTACGTAAGTAAGCTTCACCCCATGCTCTCCATTCTTCTGATTGAGCAGTAGTCATAGTCCACTGAGCATACCAATCATCTTTACGGTCTTTAATGTCATCATAAGTGACTTCATGACCTGCAATAATAAACATCTGATTGATGATATCTATTACTGCTTGTTGTTGTTTTTGTTCTCTTGTTACTCGTACCATAATGTATAGGTGCTGTTTTTGGTTTTGAACTTAACGTAATTCTCTTCTTGTTCTATTATCTCTGTGATGTCTGTAGTCATCCAAGTAAACGTATCGTTAAATGGGGACATCAATAAGCAACGCCCTACTTCGGGTTCGCTATGTCTGTCTTTGAACTTGCCTGTTTCATTCCACTCCAACCACATTACTTCTTTTGATTTTTTAGTAAGACCATCCTGTTCACGGACTAACTTATATTTAAAGTCATCGGTCTGTAAAATATTTTCTTCTGCTAATCTCATTGGTATTTTTATTTGTTTAGTTTTGCTCATTGTTACCTCCAAAAATATACTCAAATATCTCATCTAAATCATGGATGTCTTGTGTTTGATGGTCTCCATATCCAAGCCAATATGCATCGTTAATCTCTTCCCTGTGCATTGCTTTGGCTTGTTGTTTTAACTCCATGTACTCGCTTACGTCAATACATATATTAACAGTTCTGACTCCTACGGTTTCTTCGTAGGCTTTTCCCTTTTCTTCAAGTTGGTCAATGAATAACTCAATGCTACTTTGTTTATTGTTCATTGTTATGTAAATTAATCCAGTCGTTAAAAGTTATAGTTGGTAAATTATTTATTACACAATTTGTTATGAAAGTTGCGTAATGTTCTGCTTGTTGTTTTTGCATTGCTTTGGCTTGTTCAATATGATAATATTGTTCTGCGCTTAATGCTTTTGGAAATAATTGTTCAACTAAATATTCCACTGCCGTTTGTTGTTTATTATTGCTCATTGTATAATATTTTACAGAGATAAGAGAATGGTGTTCTAACAATGAATGTTTCACCGCTAACTGTATATGCATGTTTCTATATCTGAGACCTCACCCTCAATAACTGATGGTCTGATGGCAGTAATATGGTCTGTTTCGAGAATCATATCAACTACTCTTGTGTCTTCTATGCCCATGTCTTCGAGCATTTTATCGTACAGTTCTACTTTTACTTTAATTTTCATAATTGTGAGTTTAATAGTTTTCGTTTAGGTAATCCCTAAAATAAATTGCGTGATTGTATTGTGCAAATGTTGCCACAATCTCTTGGTTATAATAAACACGCCATTGTATTTGGTTGTTAACTGTGGCTTGGATTACTCTTGCTTTCATAATTAGGTTAGTAGGTCTCTAAACTTTTTTCTTTTGTCTACAATGGCTGTTCTGTGCTTTTCCTTGTCGAGTTCAGGTACTCTCCTAATCATGCTTTCTTGCAAGATATCAGATGAACTTGTTTCGAGGAAGTCTACAAAGGTAATGTATTTTGATAATTCCATCCAAGTAGATTTTCTAATTACTTCGGATGCTTTATCATAACTAGCCGAATCATCGTAAATCATTTTATCGCTGGCTATATCTGATAGCATATCAGTACGATAGCGTAGATAGTCATCGTCGGTTATTGCAAAAATAAATCCGCTGGGCGTGTAGATTAATATCTTTTCCCAATCAAATGAGTCCTTCATATATGTTGTTTCTTAGTATTTTGGTTATGGTTGTTGATTCTATTCTCCCACCCTTCTTGCCTTTGATTCCTTGTTTGTTTAGTTCACGGGCTATGTCTTTGTAAGTGAGGCCTCCCTCCCTCAAATCGTAAACTGTTTTGACTATCTTCATTTCACTATCATCAGGTATTAGTTTCCCATCAACTTTGTGAAAGCCCAATGGGGTAACGCCACAATATACCTTGCGTTCTTTCTTTAAGTGTGACATAACACTTGTGATAAGTTCTCCCCTTTGATTTGATTCAAACTCAGCAAATGCCGCAATCATTTGAAGCATCAGTTTGCCGTGAGATGTACGGGTGTCTACTTGAAAGTCTTGCGTGTAGAATGCCACGTCTTTCTTTTCGAGGAAGTCAATCCACTTGAGAGTATCTTTGAGGTTTCTACCAAAACGAGATAGACTGTATACGGCAACTACATCAATCTTCTTTTGTTCAGCCAATCTAATCATCTTCATGAACTCAGGGCGATTCTCAAATCGTTTACCCGATACACCTGGGTCTGAGAACTGATAACGAATCTCGTAGTCGTTCATATTACAGAACGCTTGTAGTTTCTCTAACTGATTGTCTAACGAAGAGCCGTCTTCGACTTGGTCAACGTGTGACACCCTCGTGTATATCGCTGCTACTTTCTTCATTTTTAGTTTGCTTTTCTTTTAGTTTTCCGATTGATGATTTGATGATTTGATTCATAATTGTATTGTAATCTACTCCGATTGTATTGGCGTATGCCGCTAATGTCGTGGAGTTTCTTCGTGTCATTGTAACGTTGATTAACTTGTTAGGCTTTCTTTTGGCAAATGCCTTTCGTGATAATCTAACTCTATGTTTGATGCAGTAGTAATAAACTAAATCAGACACCAATACATCTACGTCTCTAAAATCAAATTTGTGTGCAAGTTGATGCAATTGATCGTACAGTCCATTAGGAATACTAATGGTTGTTTGGTGTTTTGATTTTTGTTTTCTTACTTTCTCCATCTTGTCCAATATATCCAGAATCCCAATAAGCCTATGATTGTAAAGTCTACAATACAGGGGGCAAAGTCAGACCAAAAGTTCTTTAGTCTAATCGATAGAAAATACAATCGCTTCTTCATTGATGTCGATTTTATTTACAATCATGTTGTCTTCACATTGAAAGTAGTATGCAAGATTGGAACCAACTGCAATGTATGGTCCTCCACTTGGGTCTACAAAGTCAATAACATTCTCCTTAGACCTTACATGCTTGGAGTATTTATTGAAGAAGTCATAGTCTGCCTCCATCTTTCTTTCGAACTCTTCGCGAGATAGAGTAGGTTCTGAGGCCCCATTCATATAATGAATATAGGCTGTATCATAATCGTTAGCCAATCCAAAACGCAAACCCATTTCATACATGCCCGTCATCTTAACGGTGTTTCCTTCCTTTTCAAAACGAATGACATCGTTATAACGGTTGCGTCTCTCAATAATTATATGATTATCCATAAACTTTTTCTAATAATTAAATTGTTTTAATTTTAATTTTGATTAAATTCTTGTGATTTCTGCTACTAATAAATTAACTAATTCTTCTCGTGTCAAATGTTCTTGGTCATAGCGTGATACAATTGCAATCAGATTTTCTTTTCTGTAGTTTGCGATGGACTTGACCAATTCGGCAAATGCATTCTCTGTGTTCTCGCTTAGTTTTTCTTTTTCTACTAGCTTGTTGTTTGTTGTGTTCATGAGTGTTCTTTTAAGTATTCGATTATTTTATCTTCTAGTCCGTTTGTTTCATCAAGAATGTGTTTGAGTGTATCCAAAGATGAACTCTTGATGTGAGGATGCTTAAACTCCTCTGCGTTCCAATACGCAACGGTATCTTCACGGTGGAACATATTCCACATTTGATTGTATGGGTTGAAGTGCAACAACCAATCATACGTGCTTTTGATCATGATATTCATTTTACTGACTTTAGTGTTTGAACATATCGTGGGTCGGAAGCATACGAACCGTCAATCTTATTTAGATATCTGTTTTGTATGTGAATGTAGCACTTAATACAATCTCGATACGTGTTGTATTTTGCGTACATCCTATGCTTTCCGGCTACAAATTTACAATTGTGGTACGTAATTCCAAATAAATTTTTTGCCTGTTGTCCCACATTAGACTTGCCGTGATTACTTTCTATCTTAGATTGTGCACATGCCATTGCTGCTAACACTGCACCGTTCTTAGTTAATTCGGCTGTTATGCCTGAGTCTGTGAGTTTGACGTCTTGTTCTGCAACTGCCTCAACTGTTTTAGTGTGAGTTGTGTAGAGAATCTTTTCTGGAAGTTGGCTATAGTAAATCAAGCCTGAACCCAATAAAATGTTAATCAAAACAGATACCCAAAAACCTTTGGTCATATCTCTGTACCGAACCAATTGAAGGTCGTCATTAATTTTTAATATCATAATTTATTTTTATTAAAATAACATAATATAAATTAGCGATAGCCAAATTATAAATGTTATTGACATAGATGCTGCGAAAGGATGCTCTTCTGCAAACTTTTCAACGTGAGCCCAAAGTTGTTTAATCGTCTTCATATAAATCGTTATAAATGTAGTAATATCTAAACATTGTGTCACTTACTGCTGTTGATGTCCACGTTACCGTATTCTCAACAAAGACTATTGTCATCAAGTACATGGCACAAATATATTACTTCTTTCTGTTTCTAACAATTCTTTTTTCTTTTTCTTCTCTGAGTTCATCGAATGTAAAATCAAATCCTTGGCTTGGGGTCTCACTCTCCCATCTATCCAACATAGCAAGGATATGGGCATACTTATCGTCTGAATACATCATATGATGCACAAGTAAAGCAATAAGTTGTTTGCGTTGGTTGATATCTAATCTTTTCATTTTATACTCCTATGATTCTGATTGAATATTGAGTGAATACAAACTCACGATTATTATAGGCTTCTTGAAAGCCAGTAAGTGAGTAGACTTTACCAACAGCCTCAGCATTTAGCATGAACTCTTCGTCTGTCATCTCATCATCATCTTCATCGTCAACCAAGTACACACGCAGTTCTTTATCTACATGACCTTTGTATGCAGAGATAAATCCTGTGAGCATTGTGTACTCGTTTGGATATTGTGCGGGAAGATCAAGCCAGCAATCTACGGTTCTAAGCATGTGGTACATAGTTGTTCTGTCGCGACCAAAGGATTGTGCTACGAGGTCTTGATTGATTTTCTCTAACTCAAGAGATACATAGCAACCGATGTTGCGTATGATAACCATGTTTGTTACCTGTGTACTTGTGTAGGTTTCTTTTGATACACCGAAATAAGATTCTAATTGTGAGTGAATCTTTTCTAATTTGTCTGCTGTTGGTTTGTCCAATACTCTTTTAGATTTTGTCATTGTTTGCTCTGTTAAATATTTCGATAAGTTGTTTTAGGTCTGAGGCCTCAGTTATGTAGCCTTGAAAATCACCGGTTACTATGTAGTCTCCGTCTTTTGTTTTGTCTGCTGTTAACCAATCTCTACTGGTTAATTTCTTTTGGTAGAATGTAAACCCATCTTCTGTATCGTGACGGGTAAATCCCAATTCAATTAGTTCATTTTCCTGTATCATGTATGTAAAATGTTAGGTAATGTTTTACTTGTTCGTAGTGTGCAATCTCATTTCTGTTTTGCCACTCTTGTGATTTTAGAGCCTCGATTACTTTCTTGATTGCCAAGATAGAGCAATAACGTGCTATATCTTTGTCGATGGGGTCTGGGTACATATACAACATCTCATTGTATAAGTGCTTGGCTTCTTCTTCGTGTGTCATTGATTTAGTTTAATTGTGTCTCCTACATTTTTGTGTTCCATCATCATAAGATGATAAGTCTTTCCACACGTGTCTTTTACTGCGTAACGATACGTGCCATCTTGGTTTTGAAAGGATGCCAAGATAATAAATAATCCTACTATTTTCATGATTTGTATTCATTAAATGTGTCTATTGCTAAGTTTTTATCGGTTGTTGATAACTTATCCCAATAATAGTGGTTTGTAATTTGATCAACAGTATCATAATAACCCTCCGATATGTCATTTATAAATTTTTCTATTGCATAATCGTTGTCGGTTTCCCACATGTATTCATCATACGATACGCTTCTATCTAATGTAATACTTCCATTTGTTACCTCAAACCATCCTCCAAAGTCACAACCAGGCTCATCGTATTGAGAAGTTATACTCAACTGATAAACAGAAGACAAATCGATATAAAAACCCAACGGAGGACCCCATGCACTTGAACCTTGCAATATCAAGGCTGTATCAGATTCTCTAATGTGTAATACATCGAACCACTTTGTACCAAAAAAATTGTATACATCACCTTCTTCTTTTTCTTTTCCTAATGCTTGGAAAAAGGTTTCGTACCAAAGATGACCATTTTCTTTTGTTGCTTCAACTAATCGTGATTCAAATAGGTCAAGCATCTCTTTACTTCCTTTAAGCGATGCGTAATTATAACAATGATTTGCCATATTTTTGTTTGTTTGCCACTATCATCAGTCGAGTGACTGTCTCCAACTTCTCAGTTGAGAAAGCAAGTACAGTTGCTCGGTTGTTTCGTTTGACTTGGGTTTGTTAGCCATTAAGTAATTAAGTTGTGCTGTCTCACTTGTAATACGACGAGACAATGCAATCTTCAAGTCCTTACCTTTAAGGTGTCTTGAATCTCTACGATAGACTTTTAATTTATTCATAACTTATTAATAACCGTTTTCTCTTAGTTCTATTTCTTGTTGAAAGTGATAACCCCAAGGTGTAGATGCAAATGACTCAACGAGTCCTACATAATACCAAAAAATATCATACAATCCATCATCTGATATTTCTGATAACGTCATTGGGTCGGGGGTCTCAAACCTCATTCCTTCCTCATACGCACGTCTCCATAACATTGTATCTCTCCACTCTCTAACACCCAATGCACACAACATAAACCTAACAGGTTTCTTTGCAATGGTATCAATGTCAAGGTTAGGCTTCTCTTGCCACTCCGCAAGAAGTTTACCCTGTTTATCTTCAATGACACCGCTAGTCAAGGCATCATCATAAATACTTCTGTCGTAAAACCATAGGGCTGTATTGCCCATGAATTTCTTTGTTTGTTCTGTTTTAGCTTGCATAACTTAATTGGTTTAATCGATTAATTTCTTCATAAATTAATTTAAGGTCGTTGTTTATTTTTTCAATCAGTTCGTCTGTTGGTTTTTCGTAACCTATTACTCTTGCTTCGTGGTCTCTTTGATATACATAGCCTCGTAGATATATAGCAGGATCTTCGTCACGAACAGCCCACTCAGGACAAGCAGCTGATGATATAAAAATATTTCTGGTATTTATACGATGGTCATCAATCTTACGATGTTGTTGATAAACCACTCGCATGAGTACATAGTTATCTTTCCTTACGAGCAAAATTCTAAAGGGGTACATGATTTTTTATTAGTTGGTTAATTTGATTCAATTTTAAAATAGCTTCTTCTGTGTATGGTACACTCTTTACCACATTATCGTAAGGGGAATAATCCCCTCTTAGGTACACACTAAAAAACATACCTCTAACTAATTGTGGAGACCAAGAGCAACGAACTATAAAATCATCTGTGACTAGGTCTGGTCGACCGTCTTGGTAAACAACACGGTAGAATAAACGGCCTCCTCTTTTTACGACCAGTACTTTAAACTTGTTCATGAATTGAATTGTTTATTCTTTCTACAAAAGCCACGATGTCATCTGAGACCCGACCTTCTGATCTTTGGTGATACTCGTGATCAGCACGTCTTTGATCTCCTCGTAAAAATATTGTACCGATGTCATCCTCAATAGCAAGTTCAACACAGTCACAACAATTAATTTTTACATCGATGTCACGGTTTAACGCAGGTCGACCATCTTGATATACTACACGAGTATAAAGATAGCCTTCTCTTCTAACGATTAAGAGTCTAAAAGGGTACATTTTATTTTTTCATTAAATTCGTGGAGAGATGGAAGATATCTATCTAGATTAGAATAATCATTTGGTCTGTGTTCTCCGTGAGATATATCAAAGCCATCTATAACATTTTCTTTTCCAAATCTACTTCTAGGACTAGTCGAATAGTGACCGTCATTATATTTTGTTCCGTACTCGGGATAGTCTTTTCCATTTGAGTATACTCTGCGAAAAAAATACCTGCCGTCTTTTCTAACTATGAGGATTCTAAATGGATATGTTTTCATGGTAGTAATTATTTACTTCTTGTATCATTGATTTTAAATCATCAATATCTTCATGTTCATTAATACCAGCAGATAAAAACCAAGCTGATTCAAATCCTCTATCTCGATATGCAATGCATAAATCTCTTATATGTGGTCTTAAATTTGGATGTAAATGTGTTTGGTATTTAACTAAAGTATTTTGATTATCATGTGTATGAATGTTAAATTCATACGCTATAACTTTAAGCCCATATGAATCAGCTAAATTTTTCCATTGCAGCATACTGCCAGTAACACCAGAAGAAGTG
>OGWO01000014.1_pt1 | contig 16244 bp, 20 predicted proteins | sample 1576001 | NCBI WGS metagenome assembly OGWO01 (sample SAMN07581522, study PRJEB24739) | freshwater metagenome | place: Singapore | collected 2015-01
TCTCGTCTCTCTTCCAACATGAATACATACACTGGAGTGCCAGCAGTAATATGTAAATTGCTTAGCCCACACGTCTTGTTCCAGGATCCCATTATTATTCTCCAAATTTAATTTCAATATTACCAACTGCGCCGATAGATCTCGCCATATCTTCAGCAGCACAGTGAACAGTAGTATTATCACTATAGGGATACTGATAGTTGAATCTACAATATTCAAATTCTGGTAACCCTTGATGCTGTACCATTACGCTTGCTCCGCCTAGACTGTTCTTGACAATCCAAATTTTAGGTTTACGAATTTCTACTGTATCGATACTCATACCGTAGTCCTGATTCCAGAAACAATTTCGAGTAGAACTTGACGAATCTCATTCTTGCCCCAGCTATTCTTACTATTCAAAATCTCGTAGAAAAGATTTAATTGTGTTTGAGTCATTGTGATCCTTTAAAAGTGTTTATTAAAATTTCCAAGCTGCTACAACGTATACACCAGCTTTAACGTAACCAGAATCCATTAGTTCTCCATCAACTACGGCAAGAGCATGCCCACGTATCATAACAAAATATCGACCATTCTGAAAATATTTCAAGAAATTCTTCAACTCCATGCCACGTTCATACCCAGCATTAGTAATATGGCGCAGATACGTTGCCGCAATTGTTGAGCCAAACACGCCAACCAATTTACCATTAACATAACGCATTGCTTGACAGATGTCGTTTGCATTCATTCCACAGTTTTCAACTCGTCCTGCTCGTTCCATGATAGCATATGCACGAGAGTATGAACAGTCCATTGCCGAAGCAAGTGCCCTAACCGTACAATCACGAGACTCATAGGAAACAACAGAGTTTGAAGATGGTTTAATGTATTGCATGAGTATGATTATACAGAAGGTTATCTACCCTGTCTAGTCTAAATACCTATATTCAATCACACGAGGTATAAAATATGGACAAATTACGATTAGCATACGAAGCAATTATCCAAGAGTCTAAAAATACAGATTTACGGTTTGGGCAGTATAAAACTACTGGATCAGTTTTACAACCCAAACAGTCTCCAAATCAACAAGCAGAGAATGACAGGATTTCAGCTATCTGGAGAGATACTGCTCATAAGCCTTGGCACGAATATGCCAAGGGGCTAAACCTAGGTGGACAAGAAAAGGATACTCCTGAGAATGATTTATCCAGAAAACGTGTGTCAGACTATATTAAGAAGCATGGAGCATTGTTTGGAATCAATTACAAAGAAAAGTAACGTGTTCTTACAATAGCTCTAAAACACGTTTAAACAGTGATACAACAGGTTTAAATTTGAAAGTAATACATAGACTACTATCAGTGCTGAAAACCTGTTGTAGCACGTTATATTAATTTGTTGGCTGAACAGTTGTATCAGTTGCTACTGTAAGTTTATCCCACAAGCTGATCATAGCTTGCATTGTAGTCTCATCAAAACGATTTGTACATAGTTCGATTGCTTTTTCTGCATTCTTCAACTTACGATACACATTGATAATGTGGCATGCACGACGAGTAGTAATGTGTTCTTCGATACCATCTTCATTGTATGTCTTACGAATGGCTTGTACCCAAGTAACCAATTGATTCAGGAAATCTGGAGCATCCATTCCAGTATTCTCCATCAATTTTTGATAAATTGACCGTTCGATACGCTCATTAGGGTAACCCTGAATCATTGTCATCTCAAATCGTTCGAGGAACGCATCATTGAGGATGTTAGTGCCAATGTATCGCCCACTATCACTACCCCGTCCTTTAGTGTTATCGGTTGCGATAATCGCAAACCCTTCTGCTGGGGTTACCATCTTGTTTGCTCCTTTAACGAAGAATGGTTTACCTTCCAACACGTTCTGAAGAGACAATGACAAGTTAGCATCCATAGCACTAATTTCGTCACACAACAGAATTGCACCATTTTCCGCTGCCCACACTACCGGGCCATCTTCCCATACAATGTTACCATCAACAAGAGTCTTGGAACCAAGAAGAGAATCTTCCTTTGTATCAGATGTCATATTCACTCGAATCACAGGACGAGAAAGTTGAGCACATGCTTGGTCAACCATCACGTTTTTACCTGTACCCGACTCTCCAGTAATGTACAAGGTAAAGAATTCTCGACTTTCGATCAATGCTTTCACATCTTTAAAGTTGCCCCACTCAACAAAATTGGGATTGATCCGAGGAGTTTGACCTTCTACAGTAAACCTAGTATCTGGAGAGACTTCAATTGTCTCTGTTACCGTGTGTACAACTCGTTTAGTAGGTTGTTCGATGTGAGTTACATTGCTGGCATGCTCAAGGTCAAACATGCCACGACCAACACGCGATGCTTTCCAAAATCTCTGCGGGATAGGATTCCCAGTAGTTTCTTCATAGTTTTTCAGTTGCTGACGGGTAACTACGGTAGATTCTCCGAAGAACTGTTTCATCTTGTTGATGTTTTCAGTGTAACGAATGTCGAATGATGATGTGAATTGCATGATATAGAAAGTTCCTGTTTAAGTCTAAATTATAGTTACTTTTGGTTAATGTGTCAACGGTTAGTAGAAGTAGTTTGTTGATTTGATGAACTAGATGATACTATGTAAACACATCCTCCAATGATCACAACAACTGCGATGAACAAGAATCCAACGATTTTAAAAATAGTTCTCCAAAACATCAAAAATAATAGTACGATGACGAATCCAGCAATGAATGACATTTTTAGACCCAATCCTTATTAAGAGTGGATAGTCTAGAAACAATCGCAGGATCTCTACCATATTTTAGAGCTTTTGACAGAATATCATTTTCTGTCTCGCCAATGATACAGAACAATACATTTTCTTGTTTAGGATTGTTCATTTCTGAAAATTTCACGTAAGCAGTATACTTTGCCATTAATGTATTCCTTAAAAGTTATGAGAATATTTTAGTAGTCTAATCATAGCTTGTCAACTCAAATCCTCAGCAAGTGCGTTCAAAAATGCCCTACTCTTCTTAATACTCTTCATAGAAGACATGAGCTTGCGAGCAACATTAGCAGTAGTCAACTTCTTATCAGGATCTAGTTCAAAATTGCCAACATCTGTCTCAACGCCAATAGGTTTTGCAAAATACACTTTATTGTTAGTGTAGTTATCATTAACACTAACAAACCCACGAGCTGTCCACCCTTTCTTATCATCCACAACTTTAGGAGTAAACATGGAAGTAACACCAGGTGTTAATGTACGGGTGATACAGATAGATGACATTTTAATGTTATAACGATGTTCCAACACTTTACCCATCATGTTGACAAATTCATATCTCATAGGATGATTAGCGACAATGTTCTTCCCCGTAATAGAATCAGTCAATACAATAGTTGATCCTCTGGGCGTATAGACATCAGATGGATCGCCATCTGTTAGAACAATCAGATTACGTTTGTCTATCTTATGAGCATTGAAGAACTCCCTAGCAACATGCTCAATATGCAACATAGATGCTCCAGTTGGAGTATATCCAAGACTGTATCCAATATGGCTAAACATCCCATGCATACACATATTGTGTTCTGCTAATGTTTGTTCACTGCTCATAAACTCAGTTAGGTACGAATTGCCATATACGCTTATCGGCAACCCAGTTGTTGTATTGGAGTCATACTGCTTAAGTCCTGCTAGTAGTTGTAGCTCACGAGAGGTTTCTGCTCCGAATGCAATTACCTTATACTTTACGTTAATTCTCCTGAAGAACTCAACGGTTACTGCAATCTGTTCAAAGACACTATGCATACTGTTGCTCATAGACCCACTGAAATCTACAAGCAGAATGTACCCATGGTTTTTAGCATTGGGGATGTTAATAGATGTGCCAAAGATTTTATCATCGAACTTGTAACGGTATGCGCGAGAGATATCAATAAGTCCAGTGTCAGACACCTTTGCGTTTGCTCGACGAACTGCTGCCTTTTTAGATTCGAATATACGAACCATACTATCGACAGAGGATGACATGTTACGACGCATTTCACGAATTGCTTCCGTGTCATCATTGCTACATGTGTGAGAAACTGTTAAGAATTTGTAGTACGACTTCCAGTCAATAATATTGAATTTAATGTCGCTCTTTGTATAGTTGCCATACACATAGACGCTAGCATTCTGGAGACAACTCCGTTTAAATGCGTCACTAAGAGATTCTTGAGAATCTAGTTCGCGAGCATCTTGTAGACGCTTGAGTAGCTCTTCTTCCGTTTCGTATTTGGAAAGAGGCTCATCAGATTCCTTTTCAATTTCCTCGAGCATCTGGGCAATGAGCTCTGAAAATTCGTCATCATCTTCTCCTGTTCTAACCCCACGAGCAAGTTTACGAATATCAACAGAGTATTGGTTCTCCATAGTTTCTAATTCGCGAGCAAGCTCGATACACTCTTCAAGTGTTACTGCGCACATACACCTGTTGTAAAAATCTAACTCCTTTGGTAACATCTTAATAGATGCACCAACTACCATACCAACTTTAGCATATACATTAAGTCGGCTTGGGAATGATTGAAGCGTCAGTTTAGGAGTTTCTCCAAAGAACTGTTGATCATACAGTTTTTTATATCCGTCACGGAATGATTTTAAAGATCCTGGATATTTTTCTTTAATCAGTCGCTCATCGCGAATATCAATAACGATGTTAAACATATCATGTTTAACTTTTGCATCACGAACTCGCTCGACTGAGTCGACGGGAAGATGTAACGCATGGCTAATCTCATGAAACATGAACAATTCATGGATATCCGGATCCATCATTGCTGTGTTATATGGGAACGTAAGCATCCGGGTAGATGGTGAGAATGATGCAGTCTGTGCATCATTACTAAAAACAACACCAATGTTTTCTTCACTCAACAGCCTAGCTAACTTTGCGCTGTATGTTGCCTGTTTAATCAGAGATTCAAAATTTGTTTGCATATATGAATTATAACAATGGTTTGATAAGTTGTCAACAGTTTAAATAAATATAAAACTGATTGGAGAATTTGTAGTGGTTAGCACATCTATTAAAATGTTGTTCGAAGAGGGGATGTTAGATCTAACATCCCCATATTTTACTACTCTTTTAGAGAGTAGAATGGACTTTCTTAAACAAAAGTTTCCAAATCATCATGCACTGATTGATCTAGCAGCAACGGAAGGTGACCCAACTCCCAATAAAAAATACACCGAGTGGTTAGTAGATAGGTTCATCAAAGGGGATATGCCTACGTCACTGTCTAAAGTCAAGCAAGGCCTTCAGATGTTTAGTAAGGCTAAGTCCACTGCACATGATACGAACATTAAAAATCATACTGTTCAGAGTATGTTAGATACTGCTCACATTGTAGCACACGGACAGACTGAAGGCGCTAAGCCATTGGAGAAAGTTTACGAATCTGAAGGGGTTACTGCTTTTAAGATCCCTAACAAAGAGTCGTCTATCAAACACTATGGCCCTGGGTCTAAGCATCCATCCACATGGTGTACTGCTGCAAACAGTGTCAACAATAGATTTGATACAACGACCGGTGATAAAGTGACAATGCACTTCCCTAATGGGAAATATATTCAGTTTAACCACGAATCTGCACAGTTAAAGGATTCTAATAATCAGAATGTAGATTTGTTCCACCACGATTATAAACCTTATTACTCTCATATAAAGAAGGTAATTAAAGATACTGTGCCTACAGGAACTCAGTCTACACTAGTATCATACCACTTTCCAGAAAAAGGAGATGATGCGTATTACCAGCGAGGTGATATTAGTAATCTATCAGATGCTGAGTTTAACGAAGCTAAAGAGAGTAGACGAGATGTTTCAGACTTAGCCAGCAATCCATCCCTCAAACCTGATCATGCAGAGAAACTTTTTCACCATGCTATGTCAGAACGACATATTGGAATATTTGACGGTTTGTTGAAAAATCCTAATACTCCACAATCAGTATTGGATAATTGGCCAAGAGAAAGATACTCTAAACATCATCAAGGGTATTCTGCTGAAAAGTTACATTCTATTATCAATGGTGCAGTTGAGTATCATGCACATACTGGAATTGCGCGGAATCATGGTGATGCATATCACTTAGAAGAAATTGCTAACAATGAACATCAACAATATACAGATGATCATATTCGCAAAATCGCCAGTATCGAAAATAATATTACTCGTAAACATGTTCTATCAAATGTCGCAACAAGAAATGAAATTCCATATGGGAACCGGGAAGAAGTTTTTCATACTCTAGTTAAACGTAGTGAATCAGGCTTTGGTGATAACAGAGGTAGTATTACCAAGTTTCTGGATAAGAACCCACTCAGCTATCACCAGATAAATGATGCTCTATCATACACATCTAAAGCTATTACAGCAGTAAATGTGTTACATTCAAAAAATGTAAGCCCTAATACAGTTGAACATATTAATTCATTGTTTAAAAAGGGTAATCTACACATCGGAGATGCTGTAGGAGAAACTAAACTTGATCACGAGATGATCAAAGACTATCTTACTCACCCAATGAGTAAGCACTACGTTACAAGTAATCAAATCGAGGATTATGCGTACAGAAAAGATGCTGATGTTAACACTGCACATAAAGCGTATGTGCAGCATAACATTGCACCGGACTCATGGGGAGAGTTTTACGATAAGAAACTACCAGTTGATATAATTACACATCCAATACATATGATGAACGTGGTACCAAGGATAGACTCCCAGAAGCATCTTACCAAAGACGATTTGCATACAGTGTTAGATAAGTTTAATGAACATCTGGAGAATAAGTCATATTGGCCCTCAACTAAGACTGCTGATGCTATTATAGATCACCCTAATAGTAATGTATCTCATTATGAAAAACTTATGAATAGATACGGGAAGAGAGATGGTCATTTTAGAGAGGTTCTGTATAATCATTCTAAAGTCCCAGATGCGGTTAAAGCCAAGTGGCGCGTAGAAATCCCAGATTAACAGGAAATAATAATGAGCAAAACAAAATTCTTAGAACGATTTGAAGGATCTGGATTAAATGTTCCGGATCATATATGGGATAAATGTATTAAGAGTGATATTACAAACGAAAATGTAAGCGTTCTACGCAGTAACAGATTAACAGGAGATCATATCGACAAGATATTAGATTCCAATAATTGGTATTTTAAACTAACTGCGCTCAGACATAAGAATGTAACAACTAAACATTTAGATAAAGCATTGCTTGATGCAAATAAACATGTACAGTCGGATCTGACTATACATAAAAAACTTACTAAGGAACATATCTCCAAGTTAATTTCCAGTACAGATCCAAATATCCGAATACGAGTAGCGGGCCATCCAAATGCTACCACCGAACACCTAGACATTGCTTTAAGTGATATAGATCCATATGTACGAGGAGCAGCAGCTGGAAATAGTAATATCAATAAGGAACAATTAACTAAAGCATTAGACGATAAAAATTATCATGTTATTCAAACTGCTTTGAATAATACAAACTATCGAAAATTGTTTCCTGCTGGATATTGAAAATTAAAAAAAAGGATCGCAATTGCGATCCTTTTTAGTTAACTACTCGATCTACTTAGAGGTTTTCGAGCATTTTTTTGAATTCATCCATATCATCGTCCAAGTCATCAGCAGGTTTAGATTGTTCTACCTTACGTGGCTCATTAACTTTAGCAGTGGCCTTCTTAACCTCACTCTCGATATCAAACGGAACATCTTCAGCCTCCTTAGCAGCCCGTTGAGCAGCAGTAGGAGTCGCAACACCGTTAAGAGCACGATCTAGTTCTTCTTTCAGCTTGTCGTATGACTTGAAACGAGATGGATCCAAGAATTCTTTCAGTTTATAGGCATTTTTGATAATGTTTTCTAATACATCATCTTCTGCTAGTGCGCTTTGTCCCATCCACTCAGAAGAGTCGTAGTTGGGATAGCCAGACACTTGCTTAATACGAAGTTTAAAAGAGCACCCTTCCCATAGATCCCACACTTGGATGGGCGCGTCATCTTCAAACTCTGGTTTAGCCTTGTTCATGATCATTTCATGAATCTTAGCACCGTACTTAAACAAGAACACCTTGCCATCGTTTGATGGATTTGCTGGGTCTTTCACTACATAGATATTGCTAATGTATTGGGTACGGCGTTTACGTTTCTTAGCCTCTTCAATCTGAGCTTCATCCTTACTAGCATAAGCAGCTTGATTAATCTCATACACTGGATCAGGTAGTCCGATAGTTGATGGACTTTCATTAATATACCATTTGCCTGTAGGCCCTTGAAATCCGACACTGTAAGTCTTAACCCAAGGTAGCTCATCTCCATTAACAGGTGGAAGGAAGCGGATAATAGCAGAACCGTTGCCAGCCTTATCACGAGTAGGTTTCCAGAAACGTGTATCTTCTTGACGACCATTGTTATCAAGATCTTTTACAACCTTATCAAGTACAGATGAGCGATTTTTACGTAGTTCAGATAGTGATGTTACCATGTTGGTATTTCCTTTTAAATATTGCTTAAAAAACTGTCAATGCGGCTAATATGGCGAAGACCTAAAGTGCCTTTGTTGACGAACTTGCTTGCTTTGTACATTCGTACTTTATATTTAGTACAGTCAAACCCACTGATTTTGTCTATAACAGGAAATTTCCTGTCTAACATTATCAGTGATTCGTGCTCTACTCTCCCGGATAGCAAATCCGAAATAATCTGATTTCTCAGATATTCATTTAGAGTTGTTTTTCGTTGCATTAATTGCAACTCAATATAACTCAAATCCTTGTCTAATGTGTTGGTTAGAGATTCTTTTACCTTTACATAATGCTTATAGTTATCCTCTGCGTTATCAGGTTCATACAAAAACTGTGGATACCCATATAAGTGGTTAGCCACACATAACTCTATCAACTGTCTTTCCGTCGAGACAATCTTAACCAGTGATCCAATTAGGTTAAAGTCATTTCTTTCATTTACAGTTGACTGCCAACTGAACCTGCCACCATTCTCAAATACATCATAATCCTCCACGGTAAAGTGGAGTCTAAGTGCCATGTATAATTTAAATGCTTTCTCAAAGGTCATCTAACTTTACAGAAGTTTGTTTTGGCATTGAATAACTTTTGCATGCATCCTCGTAGATCTTCTCTTTTAGAGGTTTGCTTATCTTAGCAGCTACATCATCATATTCTGCTCCAGTCTCTTCACAGAACCAAGTTAATGTTTCGAGTCGTGTCCAACCATTCTTAATTGCAGTCTCTTCGATAAAAATGCTAAATTCAGAACTTGTATTGAATAGTGGGATATCCATCACGCCTCCACCTTATTAATAGCATCTAGCACAGCTACAGTCATAAACTGGTTGAAGGATAGATTTAGTTTTGCTGCTGCGTCATGCAGCTGAGCCTTATCATCTTCTGATACAGTAATATCAATAGATTCCATTACCTTACTCTTATCAAACAATGTTGCAATCTGGTTATAAGTGTGTAAGGAATCTAACTCTTCCTTATAGAATACATAGGATTGTTGATTATCACTTGATCCAGTATAAACAGTTACTCGATCAACTTGTGCAGTCATCTTGTTAAACCTAGCATATAGCATAGCGCCATTACTATCTGGTTGAACAAAGTAAGATGATAGACGTAACATATTTTCGCCTACCGTCTCTCGTTCCTCCCACATTTGTTCAATATTAAAAGAATAGTTTGTAATATGCATAATATCAGTAATGTTCATTTCATTGTTCCAGGTTGTTCGACTAAAAATTCTGCCATTACATTTCCTAAACGATCAAGGCGTTTACGCATTTCATCCCTACGTTCATCAACTCCAAAAATACTTTCCTCAAGACTAAATCTATCATATGATTCGAGCAAATAATCATAATCTGTCATTACATCTTGTAGGAGTTTAAAGTCAATTAATATTTTACTCACAATTATTGTTCCGTTAAAATTGAAAAATCACGCACCTTACTAACGGTAATGTGCCTATCAAAAATTTCAGGCACTACCGTTGCTCTATGAGAAACTACTAAGGAATTTACACTGTCACCCAATCCTCCTAAGACATCAACGAAAATGTCAATAGATTCGCTATCTAAACTACTATCCATCGTCTCATCAAATATAAGCACATTACAGGCAACTGATGATCTGGACATAGCAATCTTTCTCCAAGCCATTAAAATAGCGATGTCAATCTTTTGTTTTTCTCCCTGAGAAAAGGAATTGTAAGTGAAAGTATCTCTGCCACGACTTAGAATCTTTTCATTAAAGAATTCATCTAATTCAAACTTAATGAACATATCAAACATTGTTAGATACTCATTAATGTATTGATTCATAATAGGAATGAATGTAGAAATGATTTTACTCTTAACTCCATCATCCTTCAACAAGTCAATTGAGGTCTTGTAGTATAGCATTTTCTTACTGTACTCATTCTTCTCATTTGTTTTATCTATTACCTTATCAGCAAGTGTTGTTAGAGTGTCTTTACACAGTTGTATTGTAGTTGATTTGTCCTCTGATGTCAACTGTTTTAGTTGATTTTTTACACTGTCCATCAGCAGAGACAGTTCTCGCTGACGTTCCCATAGCGTTTCACACTTAGAGAGGGATGATTGAACAATTTCTAACTTAGCAACTGTATCATTTTTAAGTGTTACAAGTGAAGCACGAGTCTCTTGGTATGATGTATGCTTTTCTTGTAACTCTTGAATGGTTGCTTTTTGTGTGTCCTCAGGCAACTGTTGATGACATGTAGGGCAGGTATCACTAACACTATCCAGAGAATGGGCACATGTAGCAATCTTATCACTTACATTCAACATCTTCACTTCGATAGATGACATAGCAGACAATATCTTTGCATGTTTCTGCCTAATAGAAAGTGAATCTAGTTGTTGTAATTCGTCTTCGATTGCGTTATACTCATTAGTATAAGTTGAAAGACAACCTTCTAACTCTTCTTTACGTATAGCAGAAGTAGATTCTCTATTCTTCTTATCCAATAGCAACTGATCTAACATCGTTTTATTTGATGCAATCTGAGCTTTATATAACGAGATCTCTGTAGATAGAGAATCTACAATGGACTTATGTTCTGCATGATATTTTTTAGCAACATCTTGCATTGTACTAAAGACTGCAATGTCAAGAACCTCTTCTGTAATTGCTCTTCTATCGGAAGCGGATAGGTCCATGAATGGTTTATATGATGCGGAACCAATACAAACAATCTGTCTAAAAGACCTTTGGTTGATACCCAGGATTTTAGTTTCTAGGTATGCTTGGTAGTCCCTAGCAGCAGCATCCTCTTGAATTATAACCCCGTCCTCGAAGATTAGAAATACGTTAGGCTTTTGTCCACGTATAACTTTGTAGCACTTTCCATTAGCAGTTAAGCCAATTTCAACCTCTAAGTTTTTCTTGTTGATGCTGTTAACTAGCTGACCAACTTTAATGTTACGATATGGCTTTCCATATAGACCATAGAAGATCGCCTCAATCAACGAGGATTTCCCCTGCGCGTTTTTTGCGGTTATTAGTGTGTGTTTATGCTTAGACAGCCATACTGTGGTATAAGTGTTGCCATATGATAATAAATTTTTAAACTTTACATAATCAATCGTTACTTGCACTAGTCGATGCCTCTTGATGTAGTTGTAGCATAACGGTATTAAGAATATCTCTTTCCACTGTATCTGGTAACGTCACAGTGGAAACATAATCTGTAATTATACTTGAAATTGGAACAGTTGATGAGTAGTTTACGGTAGGTACTGTGGTTTTGTCAACCACTTGTTCGATAAATTTTACACTAAGAGGTGAGAGTGAGTATATCAAATCCTCTAGTCTCTCACGTTGTTTAGGTTCTAACAGTTCATCTAGTATAACACGAACATGCTTAGAAGTTACAAGAGGTGACAAGTTTTTTTGATCAACTGATGATATAGCAAACTTGCTATAGATCTTATGAGGATTCTCAATAAAGTGTTCACGATCATCTAGTACAAAGAAGCCTTTAGCAGTACCACTATCCTGCCATGTCAACTCATACGGGGTGCCAGTGTAGATAATGTTGTCTTTTCGCGACATATGATGGTAGTGTCCACTAAACACTGTATGGAACTTATTATAGTGAGTGTGAGAGTGTGTACTCTTTGCGAGTTGGCCTTTATACAACTCGAATCCATCAAACTCAAAATGTCCACAGCAATATTCACTTACACTGTTAGAGATTGCTTCGGTTACCTGTTGCTGATTCTCTCTGCAGACCCAAGGAACAAGTAAGAACCATTTGTTGTCAATACAATAATCAGCCGGTTCCTCTACAATAGTAAACCAATCACTATACGGGTCCAATACTTCTTTGACAGAAGATAGTTTGACAGACTCTCTATAATGGATATCGTGGTTACCTACAAGTACCCATACGTTCATATTGCGAGAAATTACCTCTCTGATGAAGTTAGACTTAAACCAATTTAATGACCAGGTGGTGACGTGTTTTCTCACATCAAATAGGTCACCTAACTGAATAACATTCTTAATGTTATGAGCGTCAACGTATTTGAAAAAGTCTTTAAAAAATAAAGACATATACTCGTGATGAGCAGGATTGCTTGAATGCGCGCCTGTATGAGTATCTCCTAGGATTGCTAGCATATAGTTAAACTCCTAGGATTTTGATTACATGTCTAATTGAGTTGACGTAGTCTTCTTGACAGTCTTCTTTTGCCTGTCTTTAGCATCTTTTAGTTTTTTCTCATAAGCATCGGTGTCGAAGTACGTGATGAAATCGTTTACTGTGCCCGAATGCTCTTCAAATTCTGAGATATCATCTGCGTCAAGTGCATCAGAGAAGTCCATACTCTGAAATGCTTTCGCTTTGATATAACTCATTTCCTCTTCATGGTTGATCACATCAACCATTGCTCGCCAGCATACGTTGGTAAAGTATGCAAATGCATTTTGACTTACATCGCCATCAAATTTTCTAATCTTAGCGCAGCATGCATAGATTGCGCTAGCAACCATTTCATCTTTGAACGTATAGTTGACGAAATTATAACGTGATCCTAGTTTATTAGCAATAGCAATGAGCTGTCTAGCAATATTAGTTGGGATTACGTTAACTTCTTTTCCTTCTGCTTCTAGTGCTTCACATTCCGCCTTGTATGCAATGATGTCAGCAGTAAACTCTTTGTTAGAAACATAATGTCTTGCAGTATCTTTAGTCGTTTCCATTTAATAAGTAAGTTGTAGTTGAACATGTTGTTATTATAACACAAAACTATTCATTTTACAAATTATTAGTAGAGTTGACGGAAAATAATTTAGGTTAGTTCGTCTATTAGTTTGCGTTTATGTTCATCGAGGAACGCATTACCTCTTAGCGCATTCCTGTTTGTTTTAGCAAACTCTCGAATGTTATCCTCAGTCACGAATTTACTATTGTTGAGAATCGAATATAGTTTTGGTACAGCGTGGAACCTAGTAATAGGATGTTGAGACTGATGTTTAATGTATGCTAACTCAGTATCATGTACTCTTTGGGATTTAAAATCTAGTGGGTGTACCCAAGCTATATGTTTTAACTGATCATCTTCAGTTATATGTGGATGAGATAGTAGCATTCCCATATTGTAGTTGTGCTTTGCTTGTAGTAGTTTAACTATATGATCACGATTCAACAGATGATGGTTATTAGGAAGTGATAAATCTACTACATCTTCTTCGCTTGCAGAATTAACAATTGTATTAATGTGTTCGGGTGCGATCTCAAAGTTATCAAATCGTTGTAAGAATGCTAATTTACTCATCGTATTACCCTACCCAAATTGATTGTGCTGGCTCTTCATACATATCGCGTAGCTCTTGTTCTAAACGAAGCCTCTCTTGTTCAGCTTCTTCCCAGATTTGTTGACCATTAAGTGCAGCACCACCAACCATCTGAATACCTTGAAACTTCTTCAAGTTCTCTCCCCATTGTTTCTTAATCAGTGTAGCAGTGTACTTTTTAAACCAGGGATCATCCCAAATCTCATTGTTAGTAGCAGGATCCAGCGCAACCTGACATTCAACTATCACATAGTTACCTTCAACTAGACGACGTTCCCAGTTTACGTCGATATAGATCCTGTTTCGTACTTTGTTAAACCTAATAGTTGGTTTACCGTTTAGTAGCTGATCTAACAGTGTTAAATGCTGCATAGTGTGTACATAGTACGTAATACTACCAGCAGTCCACAAGTGACTCATCTCATTCATTAGGTACTGATACTGTACGTTAAACAAGTTAGCATCACCACTTCCAGTTGGCCCGATGTTAGGTGGAATTATTCGTACTACACCTATCACATTAGCAGGCAGGGGGATATACTTATTTGCTACATCTGTAGCAGTTATTTGATGTTTAAGATATGTGCGTTCAGTACCATCATAATGTCGTTGTTGAAACATTAACAATGAATCTTCGTATCTATCCTGAATCTGCTCATCCGTTACATCAATAGTAACTACCGGTGCGCCAAGTGAGCGTAAACAATGTCTCTTAAAATCGTCTAATGTTGTTATTGCCATTTTAACAAACTTTCTTTAAAGAATAATGCCTCTAAGTTTTTCAATTACTCCACCAACACCAGTTGCTCCTATAGCACTATCAATTGTCTTACCAACACTATTAACAATGTTGGTGCTATTAACAATGTCAGATAACTTGCGCACGCCAGTATTAATGATTAATGATTTAATTGCATTCTTATTAGCACCGGATCTAATTAATTGAACAACATCCATGACTGCTCGTATATTTGTAAACGTATCTTTACTATCCTGAGGCAGATTCTTTACATTAAATGAATACGAATCCCATGTCTCATACACAAACTGCACTCTAAATGATACTGGTGCGGTGCTATTAGCTGCCATCTGAACGTCATCAACTATTTTTGGATACGCATTCTTTAACGTAACCATATATGTTATGTTACGTGCTCTATCAAAACAATATATATTAAACACACTGCATGTATAATTATCTGGATACATTAATCTACCACTTCGATTAATGCTAACTGCACCTACCCAGGAATCGAAGAAACTTTTAATTAACATACTAGAATCACTAAAGAATGTAGCAGTTACTGTACCAAACAATGGTTCATATGCAACTTCTCTATTAACTCCAGTATCATTTACAGGACGGGTTGCAAGTTGTTGTTCTGGTAAATTAATACCTTCACAATAAAAGGGTACCATTTGTAATAAATTAGCATCCGCACCTTTAGTAATGAACGCAGGTGGCTGAATATCAACTATAAAATGACTCTGCATTGCTACAGAGTTTGTACGTATGGTAGATACGAAGTTATTGAAAGTGCTCATATAGATTTTATAGATATCTCATTGAATCTTGCCACACAATATCTTTTTGTATATATTTCATAGTGGGGCCAGTGTTAAAGCGTTCAACAGGTAGCATTACAGCGTTAAACCATTGAGTTGCTGGAATGAATAGAAACTGAGACTGCACATGATCTTTCCGATACTTCTTAACTGCTAAGTTAACACCTCTATATCTACTAATACCTCCAATGTATGCCCATTGAAGTTTAAGCCTTGTGTCTTCCTTAACATTAGCAGAAGTTGCAAAATCCATTAAATTCTTTAACAACACAACTCTAACCTTGGGTGGTAGATAGTGGAAGTTAATTCCAGTAAATGTTTCAGCATCTTCACTAAATGGCATTACAAGTGGTAATGTATCATAGTATGGTAATGTGTCTACTCCTTTGGGGTGATAGAAGTACAACATCATCTGTCCCATAATCATGAAGTCTCTTCGCCTAGCTGGATTGTTCATCAAGGAGTTAGGAGATACTTGATTTTTAAGGTATGCTACCTGTTCGTTGAACCAAGAGATACTCTTCCTAGCTGCTGATTTATCTAGTAGGTACTTTGCGGATAGTTGGTCTAAGTTTAGTCTGCTCATGTAGTTATTTACTGTTGTTTGTTTAAAGCGTTCTACAACACGTTTTAAACAAACAACAGTAAATAACAACATCATCTGTCCCATAATCATGAAGTCTCTTCGCCTAGCTGGATTGTTCATCAAGGAGTTAGGAGATACTTGATTTTTAAGGTATGCTACCTGTTCGTTGAACCAAGAGATACTCTTCCTAGC
>OGWO01000015.1_pt1 | contig 16237 bp, 25 predicted proteins | sample 1576001 | NCBI WGS metagenome assembly OGWO01 (sample SAMN07581522, study PRJEB24739) | freshwater metagenome | place: Singapore | collected 2015-01
GTTCCTCCTGATAGTACAGGGAAGAAACTATTTGCAAAATCTGCAACCGTTGACGGCTCAACGGTTCACGCTCAAGTGTTTAATCTAGGAAGTGGAGACAATCCATTAAACGTACAAACTGTTGATAATCGGGGTCAAGCAGCAGTTCGATTTGCTGAAGGCTCTCCTAGTATGGATGCATTTGGTAATTTGCGAGTATCCAGTTCCAGGGTATTAGGCTCATATGAATACACCAATGATGATATGAGTGATCTGTTTACAGATACTGTATCCGGTGGTAGTATTACTCGTGATCCCGTTGCACGGAACATGGTGTTAAGTGTGAATAGTCAGAACGGTAGTTCAGTTTCCCGAACAAGTAATAGGTATCATTATTATCAACCAGGGGTAGGTAATCATGTTATCATTACACTTGCTCATGGAGATGTAGGTAAGGCAAATAATGTTCGTGAGTGGGGATATGCTGATGAATCTGATGGATTGTTGTTTAGATTAACAGGTACAACACTACAAACGGTTCTTCGTTCATCAGTATCTGGTTCAGTCGTCGAAGAAGTAATTGATCAATCTAACTGGAACGGTGATAAACTTGATGGTACAGGCACATCCGGAATGACTATCGATGTTACTAAAGCCAACTTTTATTGGATCGACTTTGCATGGTTAGGAGTTGGTACTGTACGATTCGGTGTACTTGCGCCCGATGGATCACGATGGGTATGTAATACATTCACTAATCCCAATTCCAGAATCAGTGCATACATGGCATCCGGATCATTACCTATCCATGTTCATAACTATAATACTGGTACAACTGCTGGCACATCTGAAATTAAACTAATTTGCTCAGCTATCTATGCAGAGTCTCAGACAGATTACACATATTGGCGCTCAGCGATTGATTCAAGTGATCTACGCACAGTAACGACCCGCACGCCGATTTTGTCATTAAAGCCAACTGCTCAGTATGATGGAGCAGTTAATCGAGTCGGAATCTATCCAGAGTGCATTTCTGTGTTTGTTTCAGGTGGTCCTGTTAAAATGGAAATCATTGATGATGCAACTCTTGTTGGTGCTAATTGGTCGATTTATAATAATAGAGTAATCGGAGATAATTCTGCGACTACTATTAGTAGCGGAGATGTATTCCATACATATTATCTCAACGCTGGTTCACATAATCTTCAAGTTGATCAAATATACGAGACAAATGATGAGGGATATCACGTGACTGCCAACGGAGTAGATGTATATACAATGACATTAGCATTTACCAAATTAAATGTTTCTGATACGGTATCTGTCACTGCAACGATTAACTATAGAGAACTTCGATAATGTTAGCATGGTTAGCTTTTTCCGATGATTGGGAACTTAATGATAAAGTATCATTTGATGGAATAAGCAAAATCATCTATGTTCATCCAGATGTAACTGAGTTTGATATTAGATCAGATTTATATTCTAGCTGGATTGATTGGGTAGTATTGCGAGACCATTTGAAATATGTTCCTGCATTGCGTGTTACAGGATTGGATCCCGTAGGAAATGGAATTTTTACAGGAGACATTTACTTTCTGATAAATGGTTGGAAATTAGTATGTGATCTAACTAAGACAAAGATTACTGGCGTACTATACTCGGATGATTATGATACTGCATATTACGATTCTAATCTATTACCTGTATATCCTGCATCAGTATCTGCCATTGTAAATACTGTTTCTACGAGTGGATCGGGTGCGACAATTACTGAAATCGAATCTAGTACAATACTTGCTAAACAATCAACCGTGAATGTTATTCAGTCTGCGGTTAATAATTTACCAAGTTTAATTAGACAAGAACTATCTCCTGAGCTTACTCATATAACATCACTACAGAATGGCTTAACCCAGAATCAGGCAACAATGCTTCTTGAGCTATATGATATAATGGGACTTGACCCTACAAAGCCGCTCGTAGTTACAATGAATAGTAGAACTGCCGGCGATATTGCTCAATCCATCACTGCGACACCATCATCTACGACAATGGTTAGGCAATGAGTTTTGATCACACATCAGCAGCAACCAACGGACTATATCCCGGCAAAGTATCGCTTGAGAGCATAGTTTCATTTGGTATGTTCTATGCTGAGATCGCCATTGAGCCAGATTTCACTGGTGGTAGTGGATCAGTATTTCCGGTTGATGCTGCCAAACCAGTTATCCGTAAATACAATATACGAATTGTTATCAAGATTGGCAATAAACGGTTTGAGAAGCAATTCAATAGTATCGGTTATAGCAAGGCGAGAATGATTGCTAAATTTGTAGGAAAAGAATTACCAGAATATCCGATTGTAAGTGCGTCGATTTCTGACATAACAATCCCCCAATGCACTGTAGAGGCAAACTATGTTAACAAAACTAAAACTTGACGAAGAAGCAAAGTTAGAATTCGATGTCGCAATTTCTGGTACAACGGATACTCCAAAGTACAAATTTGTGTTACAATGTGATGATGGCGTAGAACTTGGCTTTCCTGCTAAGAAAGTTGGATCTCAGATCGTAGTGACATTGCCCGCGATGAAGCAATATGCTAGCGCAGGTGAAAAGCATGTATTCTTGGAAGTTATCGTAGATGGTAAATATTTTGTGCCATTATCCGATACTATTGAGTTTGAACCGACAATCGAAATCATCTCTGCTATGAAACCTGTTGTTAAAGCATCTGAGATGGTAAAGGTGAGTAATGTTCAAGTTAGAAAAGTAGCCGAAGAGCGTGATGGGTACGCAGTTTTAAAATAACTTATAGGATTGTTTGATAAATGAAAAATGTGATTATTTGGTCTAAGACTAATTGTAAGTATTGTGATATGGCAAAGGCATTGCTTCGTTCAAAAAGCATCGTGTTTGAAGAACGTAAACTAGGCGAGCCATGGAGTAAGGATGATTTATTAGCAGCAGTACCAACTGCTCGTACAGTGCCTCAGATCTTTGGGGATAGCAGGCTCATTGGTGGGTACAATGAGTTAGTTAAACTTCTAGGCTAATCATATGAAACTCTTCCTGTTCTTCGATCCTTTAGTAGATGATACATACTTTAAAAGATTCTTAGCACAGGAAGTAAAGTTAATCAACATTCGAACTCAAATTATAACAACTGCTAAATTCGCAGTTGAATTAGTCCCATCTGCCATTATTTTAAACGCAGATGGCACTATGGAGAGATTTGATAATGTTGATATACAACAAATAGAAATAATTTATAATGACTTCGTTCAAAGAATTTCATGCAGCAAATAATCCCGGCAACTATGTGAGTGTTGATGTTGAAGGCTTACCCCTACACCTTGTTAGAGCGCTGCCTGGTAAACCTAATACTAAACCACACATTACACTAATGTACAGTAAGGAATCTGCTGTACCGCTAGAACACGTAAACTTTATCCTACGCAGGTGGGAACGTATTTTGGGAACCTCCGTACAAGTTACAGGAGTGGATGTTTTTGATAGTGTACCTAAAGATGGTACACGAGATGCAACTCTTGGATGTATCGTGCTTAAGATTACGGATAACAGGATCGAGTCTATTCATCAACAATTGCTTTCATATGGGATGAAGCATAGTTATGTCCCATTCTCTGCTCATGCTACCTTAATTTATGACTGTGAGTTGAGTCAGTGTAAAACAGTAGCAGAAGAAATTAAAAAGTCTCTTCAAACTGAACCAATCCTTCTCAAGTTAACCAAGTTTAACAACCAACACATCATCAAGGACTGGGCAGAGAAACTTTAAAAAGTTTGTTGACATCATGAGTCGATCTTGTTATAATTTAGACTCAACTAAATGGTAATATATTATGTCTGAAATGATTTCTCCTGTAAGTGATGATATTGCTGGCGTGTTTTTGATTAATACTATGTCTGACGAAGCAAAACGACAAGATTTGCTTGATTACTTTAAAGTTGAGATACCAACTGATGGTAGTTTTATTAAAGTGAAAGTAGAGATGAAGATTAACGGTGTAGAAGTTAGTTTCTCTCGTGCTGTAACTGATATGTGGAATCGCCTATCAGATCGATATGAAGAGGATGTGTTGGAAAAGGCTAAAGAATTGGTTGGTCAATCTAAACTACAACGATTAACTGATCTCATCCAAGAAGCTGAATGTGAGATTGAAGCTGAGATTCGCACATTGTTTAAACAATATTAATATATCATGAATACATTTGAAAAGCGGGCAGCAGTTATGAATCGCCTATTAAGGATGCAAAGTGTTGCACATGCTCCTCGAGATGGTCGAGGAATTTATCTCGGTGATGGTATACCATATACATCCAATGCCGAGATTCGCTCCCAGGATTTAATCGATTTAATCGATTCTATTAATTTCCTAGAGATCGAAAAAATTACTCCAACATTTCGTACTCATATTCTGCGAGATACTGGTGTAGAAATTCTATCTAGGAAATATGGTTTTGAAGAATTCCTAGACTATTTCCGTAAAAACAACTTGTCTAATGAGTTACCATATCACAATGAGTATCACTCATATCAGATGGTGCTTAATTGTTTTGAGGGTGCTCAGTATCTAGGAGTTAGTAATAAACATGAAATTAAAATCTTGTTGATTGCTGCTTTATTCCACGACTTTAACCATTCTGGCGGAACCCTATCTGACGCAGATAATATTAAGAAGGCGATTGCTGGATTGTTTACTGCTAATGACTGCTATGAATTACTTGATGTAGATTCGTTGAATAAATGTATTAAGTGTATTGAGTATACTCAATATCCATATACTAGTGTTGCTACGGAATCAACTTTACAGTGTATAATTCGTGATGCAGATTTGATGTCCGTGTACGAGGAAACAGACACTATCATTTTATCTCAGTTTCAGGGTCTGTATTCTGAAATTTGTATTCAGAAACCCGATCTAACATTTAATGACTTCATTGAAGGATATGATAAATTTCTTCGAAGCATTGTGTGGCAAACTGCTTGGGGAATTGAGAAAGCACATCAACTATACTTCGATAATAGGCGAGAGTATCTTAAACTGCTTTTAATTACTAATAAGCCAACATGATAACTCAATCTATATCAGGACCAATTGGATCAGGCGTCAGGCAGTATGTAATTTCACAATTGCCTGATATATCCCTCGATGAAATAGTTGTTATTACAGCATATGAAATCCTAGCTGAACAATTTAGAGATATTCTACCCGGGTCTGATGTGATGACATTTAGACAGTTTAAGCGATCCCTAATCGCACCTCATACCAAATTGATCTTAGTTGACGAAATACACGATTTCATGTTTAAGTCTCTAGTAGTAGAGTTGCAACAAACTTCTACTCCTGTTTGGTTGATCAACAGGGATATTCCATGTATGGATTTCTCATCATCTAAGTGAGTAATACTATATGACTGAAGAACAGAAGAATTCTGAGCGCTATTGTTGGCTGTTTAATGACGTTGACTTAGCTGCTCTTAACCAAGCATTCGTTGAAAATCGTGCTCCACCTGCTACGGTTCATAGTGATGTTCTAGACATAATCATGGGGCACTATTGTACTAAAGAACAAGCAGATCGTATTATTGATCAAGCAATGGCACAGGAGAAACTTTAATGGATGCGTTTCTCCTTACGTCAAATTGGATTTCGTTGCCCCTAATCCAATCTGCCTTACTTAGGTCAGCATCAAATGCTACTATGAAGTCGTACCTATTTTTGGCTTGAGCAGAGTTGTTAAATCTACCATCTCGTACTCTTTGGTGGATGAATTCTAGGTTTGTTGAGAACCATTTGAATCTGGTACGAAACTGTGCTTTGCCGTAACGAATTGTCTCCTTAAATTCGTCCTCGCACATTGCTCTATAGATGATTGTCATAGTAACTATATTTTACTTTAAATAGTTACATGACACAAGACTCTCAATGGACTTACAATCAACTCCCATTTTCTCAGCCAACTCCTGATATTGTTGGATTTGTATACATTATCACCAACCTGTTAACAAACCGACAGTATATTGGAAAAAAGAATTTCTGGGGCACTAAAACTTCTCAAAAAACTGTTATAATCAAGTCAACTGGTCTTAAGAAGAAAAAGAAGATTCGTACTCAGATTCCATCTGATTGGGAAACTTACTTTGGTTCTAATGATGAGTTGAAGAAAGATGTTGCCCTTCATGGGGAGCAAAACTTCACTAGAGTTATTCTTAGGTTGTGTACGTCTAAAGGAGAAATGTCATATTTCGAAGCGCGCTATCAATTTGAAATGGATGTAATATTGCATCCTGATAAGTTTTATAATGTATGGATTATGGTACGTACACATCGTACCCATTTAAAAGATTTAGTAGTAACTAGGAGTTCAACTTAAATGCGTCAACGCGAGTATTCCTCTGATTCTGTTCCCTTCAAGGAAAACATTAGAGGAAACAACATTACAAAGAAAAAGAAGTCCCCTCAACCATTCTATGATAGAGGGTATGGATACGAAGGTGATTCGTCTACGGGTAAACAATCTGCCTTTAAACGGCGAGAAAAACATCCTCGATATATTAGTTGGGACGACGATGATATGGATTGATGTAGAGAATTTAAGCGAAGGACTCATTCTAGATTATCTTGTTATTAACTATAAGTAAAGAATATTAATTACAATCGAATTTGTTTAATAAAATCTACCAAAATTTTAAAACATTAAATAGTTTTTAACAAATCTTAAAAACCAATGATAACCATCAAAGCTAAAATCAACTTAGGAAAGCAGGATAGGGAGTTCATTAAAGAACTTCAACGCCAGCAATCTGCTTTGACTAGAACTGCTTATAAAGCTGGTTTGAAAGATGTTAAGGAGAAAGAACTTCGAGTTTTAATTAATGAAAAGTTTAAAGGTAAACCAGTATATTCTTTCATGGATAGCTGGTTTATTCAATCTGCTATTTACAATGGATTAGGATCAGCTAAAGCCGATCTAGCGTTAGGAGTTACTTCTAGGATTTATGGTGGCTTAGAAAATCTTTCTAAGAAAGCATCTGGTAAAATTACAAAAGCTGAGTTTAGGGAACGTAGAAACTGTCCTTTGTATATCATTGGAGAAGCTCCTAATAAAGGTAATAGGAAGTTTAAGTTTATTTCAACTGAAATAATAGAATTTAAACCATGCAAAGGTAAAGTAGTTGAAATCAAATTACCAAAGTTTCGTAAAAACTACCAAAAGAAACTAGAAGCAGTTTTTGAAAAAGCAAACCAAAAAGGTTGTCCAATAACGATTTCGATGACTTCCGAGTATATTTGTTTCTCATTTGAAGATGTGTCTGTTGAAAAGGTTTCCAAATCTATTCATTCGAGATATGCTGGCATTGACTTGAATCCAAATTATGTTGGAGTTAGTATTTTTGATGGTACCAAGTTGATAGCATCAAAGATATACTCCATGAAGAATCTGACTTCTAAGAATGGTTCAGATAATAAGTTAGAATTTGAGACGCTTGAAGTTGGTAATGACATTGTTAGATTCTTACAACATTTTCAAGTTAGTAAAGTTTTTGTTGAGGATTTAACAAAACTTAGCAAGTCAAAATATAAACCAAAAGGTAGAGGTTTCAATCGTTTAGTAATCAATAAATGGAAACGTGAAAAGTTACTACGACCAATCAATAGAGTATTTGGCAAATCATGTATTCAAATCAATGCAGCTTATACAAGTACGATTGGTAATGTATTGAATGAAAATCTACCAGATCCAATTGCAGCTTCAACTGCCATTGCTAATCGTGGTTATAATATAATCATAATCAAGAGTAAAAAGTTCTATCCAGAACTTCCTGAGACTAGGTACATAGAGGATCGTTGGAAGAAAACCAATGTACCTTCGTTTCAGGATTGGAAAGAACTTCATTCTTGGTTGAAAGAAACGGGATTGAAATACCGTGTTGATGTACCTGATACATCAATGTTTAGAATTTTAAGATCGAAGAAGAGTTTAGTTAACGTAGTTGACAACTTTTCATATAGTTGACTTAAAATTTATTTTATTTTTAAACTAGGCAAAACTACAACAACAATTCCTAAGGAAATATATGACTATCGAATTTAACGAATACGTCATTCTACAAGAATCCATGAACACGGATGTGGGAGAATTGAAGAATGATGATATGCTTACAGGATTTCTTGCAATGGGATACCCCGAGCTAAAGGATGCTAAAGCAATTCATAATAGCGAGATGGATAAACACGGATTACGTGTCCTATCTTTCAAGAACCCTCAAGGTGTGTATGAGCTACATATTCACAATAACTATGCATTTCCGGGCGCTAAGGTGGAAACTGGGCATCGTGCAATGATGCATACGCTTAAAGTAATGCATGGTATTGCGAAACAACATCTTGAGAATGGACATAAAGTTCAAATTCAAGTTGGTCCTAGTGGTGATAACTATGATAAGTATCATTCACTGGCAAACAAATTAGTTACAGGTACAAATTACAAGGTAACTGAGGTGGGTGATCAACCTCTATCGTCCATTCCAGGACTTAAAACTAAAGCGTTCTTAATTGAAAATGTTCACATTGGATGAATTGAAAAAAGAGTGGGGAATTGATTGTCAAATTGATTCCTCTCGCCTAGATGATGCAAGTATCCGAACAGCAAACCTACATCAGAAGTATCTAGATGCATTGACTGATTATAAACTTAGATTGTTTAAATTAGAAAAAGACTATCTAAGACTTCGTGCTATTCGTATACGTTATTTTAATGGTCAGCTTACTCGTGAGGAACTACAGGAGAATGGCTGGGAGCAATACCAGTACAAAACTCCTCTTAAAAGTGAGATGGAGAAGATGATTGAGAGTGATGATGCTCTACTAGCAATACTCGACAAACAGAGCTACTTTAAATTCTGTCTAGAGTATTGTGAAGAGATAATGAAATCATTGAGAGAACGTAATTGGCAAATCCGAAACGCTATTGAGTGGCGTAAATTTGAATCTGGAGCTTAATTGCTCTAATTTTTAACAGTGAGTGAAGGACAGTATAAATGACAATGAACAAACAACAAATCGTATCAGCTATTCAAGAGTGCATGAATTTTCAAGCAGCTACCAATGCTCTAGTTAATCCTGAGTGGAAGACTGCTGGGTACGCATGGAAGCGTGCAATGTGGGTTGAGGCTGCTGAGTTAACCGATCTAGTTGGGTACAAGTGGTGGAAAGATTTGAATAAGGCACCAGATAAGAAGCAAATATTACTAGAAGTAGTTGATATCTTCCATTTCCTTCTTAGTCATACACTGGTGTTCCGTAGGTACAGTGCAACTGACCTATATCACGGATATCAATGGGCACTTAAACACTCTAGAGTTTCTGAGAAAGAACAACAGTTGCAGATGATTGAAGAGTTTGTATTCAACTGTCTCTATGATGGGGAGATTGTACTACACACATCTTTCTTCCAGATGATGAACTCGCTTGACATTAAGATTGAAGACCTGTTAAAATATTACATTGGTAAGAACGCACTGAACAAGTTTCGACAGGACAACGGATACAAAGCTGGTACATACAGGAAACAGTGGAATTTCCTTGGCAATCAAGTCGAAGATAATGTAGTGTTAGAGCATATTATTGAGAACGGTACAGTTTTCAACTTCGATTCTGTGTATAATCAACTTAGTACAATGTATAATCAATGATATCAACATATCTTTGTAATTCTCAATTAAATAATCCCTTACCGACCTAAATGTTCAAACTCGTCTTAACGAAGTTAAAGAACTTACGGGTACTGATTGTAGCACGGATCTACCAATCTATCAAAATGATCTTTGTTTTTGGATCCAATGAAGCTGGTAGGCATGGTGCTGGCGCAGCTAAAACAGCTATGAGATACCATGGTGCAGAATATGGAAAGGGTTTTGGTCACTATGGTAACTCATTTGCGATCCCTACTAAGGATATGAACTTACAAGTGACCGAATTAAGATTTACGTTGATTTGTTTATCCAATATGCTATTGCAAATCCTGCTATTCAGTTCAAAGTTACACGAATTGGAACAGGCTTAGCTGGCATAGATGATGTAACGATGGCAGAACTATTTGTCGATGCACCATCAAACGTGTTCTTTGATTCGAAGTGGATAGAATTCCTTGCAACTAAAAACTTTTGGGGAACATTCTGCTAAAATATATTGACAAGGTATCGTCAGAGTAGTAAAATACAGGTTCAAACAACATTTTTAACAGTGAGTGAAAATATATGCAAATTATTAATCAACCCCTCGTATCTCCTACAGTTAGTGATACCCCCACCAATCACATCATCGTAGTTGACTGCTCCGGATCAATGTATAGCGAATTGCCAAAAATTCGCTCGCATCTGAAAAACAAGATCCCAACTATGGTCAAGTACGGTGACACACTTTCCATCATCTGGTTTAGTGGGCGTGATCAGTTCGGTGTTCTATTTGAAGGCGTAGAAGTACACGGGCTCCTTGATCTTACTCAGATTAACACAACAATTGATCGTTATCTGACAACCGTTGGCATGACTGGATTTAAGCAACCACTAGAAGAAGTTCTCAACATTATCAAGAAACTTCGTACTCACCAACACTCTATGATTTTCTGCTCAGATGGGTATGATAATGAGTGGAACAAGAAAGATATTATTAAGGCATGTACCGACTTGAGCTCGGAACTTGTTAGCTCATGTTTCGTTGAATATGGTTGGAACGCTGACCACGATATGCTTCTTGATATGGCCCAGGAAGTTGGTGGTTCTCTTGTTCATGCTACAGACTTTAGCAAGTATGCATTCCAGTTGGACAACATTAAGAACCTAAGTTACGGTAAGCGTATCACTGTAGCTGTACCAACTAAGTCTCTTGCAGATGGGTGTGAATTTGTTGTTGGTCACACTCCAAGCGGCTTTGTTATTGCTAAGCCAGTAAACGACTCAGTATCACTACCAAGCAGCACTCAATCATTCAGTTATATTACAGGTAATGGTAAAGCGATTACCAAAATTGTTGATGATGTAACAGCATGTGGCGTAGCTGCTGCGCTTGTTCAGCGTGGTCAAGCAGATTTGGCACTCGACACCATTGCTCTTGTTGGGGATGTAGATTTACATCGTACAATGAGCAATGCTTTCAGCAAACAAGACTATACGAAGGTTGTTGAACAAGCAGAAGCACTTGCAACGGGTAAACAGAAGTTGTTTACATCTGCGCCTAAGTCTAATAAACTTGTACAAGATCCAAACGCATACAATGTGCTCCAGTTGTTGATGGATTTGTCGCAAATTCCTGGCAACAAACTTGCACTATCTCATCCAGAGTTTAAATACGAATCTATTGGGCAGAAACGTGTAACAGCAGATGTTGATGGATTTGTTCCCAAGTTCACTGATGCTAATGTTGGTGGAGTAAACGCTGACATTTCAAATCTAACATTTGATGGTGATCGCCCAAATATCTCAGTTCTGGTTAAGCGCCAAGGTAGTGCTTCCCTCCCAGATAACGAGTATGGGTTTGGTAACAGTTTTAATACATTCGTATGGCGCAACTATACAATCGTTCGCGATGGCATTGTTAATGTTGATAAGCTGCCTGTAATCCTTACCAAATCGACTTACGACATGCTGGTTACAAAGGGACTTCCTCTAGAAGACTTCAAAGTTGGTAAGGTGTTTGTTATTGATGTAAGTAAGTTGCCAGTAATTAATCGGGCAATGGTTAACAGCACTAAAGCAGAAACTCTGTTCAAGTATTGCTTGGAAGAATACGCACTAGAATGCCAACAGAAGTATGTTAAGACTCTCATCACTAAAGATGAGGTTGGTGCCAACTTTGTTAGCCAGTATGGTGAGGATGCTGCTAAGTTCCTCAAACAGTATGGCATCACTGAAGGTGGATTTGGTCCTAAGACTGTCTCAGGTGAGGATGTATCAGATAAATACATTGCTAAGGTACTGAAAGTTAAGATGGCAGGTCTTAGCTCAGTTCCTAAACCGGATGACGTGAAGGCAGCTATTGCTAAAGGCAAATCCTTAACAGTCTCACAACAGCTTATGCATGAAGCGATGACAAACTGTGATATGATTATTGCCGCAGGCACTACGCCAGAAGAATTGTTCGGTGTTATCAAACAAGGTCTAAAAACCCTTCGTGCTGAGATGGTAAAGATGAAATTTGGTGTTATAATTGGCCGTAAGTGGTTCAGTGATCTTGCTGGCTACGAAGACACTGTCCGAGAGATTGATACGGGTGTTGGTAAGAAAGTCAAGTGTGAAGTTGTTCTCAGCGACATTTTGGTATAATTTTTCTATAACGTAAAGGTGATTTAATAGTATGAAACTCTCTAAAGAAACTCTAACAATTCTGCGCAATTTCGCGAGTATTAACCCCAACATCATGTTCAAGAAGGGTAATACCCTGATGACTGGTGCTGCAAATAAAACATGCTTTGCTGTAGCAGAGATTGAAGAGACTATCCCGGTTGACATGGGTATATATGACCTAGGTGAACTGCTTGGAGTTATTAGCATCTTCAATGATCCCGATCTAACATTTACCAATGATACTCTTACCATTAGTGAGGGTCGTAATAAGATTCGGTATATGCCAGCCGATGCTGAAGTGTTGGTGTATCCTAAACGACAAGTGTCACTACCCACAAATGATGTATCGTTTAATCTACCTGCTGCACAGTTGCAACAGATCATCAAAGCTGGTGCTGTACTTAAAGTGCCATTCATGACCGTTAAAGGAGATGGTAGTAAAATTACAGTCATCGTACATGATAAAGCAAACGTAAACAGCAACCAGTTTGTTATTGACGTTGATGTTGATAGCACTGCTGAATTCCAAATGCACGTTAAGGTAGATAACCTTAAAATGTTGGTCGAAGACTACTTCGTTGAGGTATCGTTTAACAAAATTCTACAGTTCACTGGTAAGAAAAAGAGTTACCTAGTAACTTGTGAGATTGATAGTTCTAGTAACTAACTCCTCTTGTAATACTGCATAGGATGTGGTTGTGTTGCCGTTATTTGTTTATTACTAGAGCAAATAACGGCTTTTTATTTTGTGATGGGAATTAATAATGACAGTTTCGCGTAAGATTGATGCATTTTTATGGGTAGAAAAATATCGTCCTCAGACTATTGAGGAATGTATTTTACCTCCTAAGATGAAGAGTGAGATTAGTGCTTTTATTAAAGAGGGTAACATTACGAACATGTTATTCTCTGGCACAGCAGGTGTTGGTAAAACAACATTAGCAAAAGCAATCTGTAACCAAGTTGATGCTGATATGTTGTATATCAACATGAGTAATCAAACAGGTATTGATGTTGTACGTAATCAGATTACTCAGTTTGCATCCACTGCATCGTTTGGTGGGAATTTGAAAGTTGTACTCGGTGACGAGGCTGAACGATTGAGCAATTCTGCTCAGGATTCTTTAAAGGCAACTATTGAAGAGTTCCATAAAAACACTAGGTTCATCTTCACTACGAACAATGTACACAAGGTAATTGATCCAATTCGTTCCAGGTGTACACACTTCGAGTTTAAAGTAAGCGATGCTGACAAGAAGCCAATGATGGCTCAGATGATGAAGCGATGTGCTGAGATTCTAAAACTAGAAGGTATAGAGTATGAAACATCTGCAATCGTAGCACTAGTGTCAAAGAATTTCCCAGACTTTCGCAAGACACTGAATGAGTTACAGCGGTACTCAACATATGGGAAAATTGATGCAGCAATTCTAGCACAAGAAGCAACGTCATTCGAAGACCTAGTGACTTCAATGAAAGAGAAGAAATTTGCAGATGTGCGTAAATGGGTTGCTAAGAACGGTGATATGGATAGTGCTACCCTATTCAGATACTTCTATGAGAACCTGACTTCAATCTTTGAAGGTAAGTGCATTCCTAGTATTATTCTGGTGCTTGCACAATACCAACACTATGCAACTCACGTAGTAGATCAAGAGATTAACAATATTGCATGTATCGTTGAAATTATGGGAGTAGCACAATGGAAATGAGTAAATTCTTAACAGCACAGTTTCAGCCGTTGGTAATCGAATACGATTCGTATGAAGATAATCGATACATCATGGCATACAACCCAGAGTTTGTGCTTGGGTGTGGAATGTGGGAAATGAGAAACGGCGTCTGCATCATTCCCAATCTATGTAAGATTATGTTCACGTTTGATGGAGATATTACTTCCAAGGAATTCGACCCTAGTAAGTCATCTATATACACCATTGTGTGTACTAGGTTAGGGCTGATGGACGAGGATGGCGAGGTGGATGAATCTACAAGCAAACTAATTTGGAGGCAGATTATTAATATCTTCACATCTGATATTATTAAAATCCCGCCCGAGTTGAACATTACTAAACTCTTGGATGACAATGAAGCATCCTTTATCATTATTGATGAGGTAACACTATTTCCGTTAGTATTGAACGGTAAACTTACGTTTGATGCTGATAGGATTGTAGTAGAGTAATTGGTAGTAGCTCTAAAACACGTTTAAACAGTGCTGCAACGGGTTTAAATTTGAAAGTAATACATAGACTACTATAAGTGCTGAAAACCTGTTTAAACGAGGAATATATTATGACAACGGACAATAAACTAAAATCTCATCCCGCAGCAGACCTATTAATCGCTATTGCAAACGGCGAAACAAATTTTGAAACCGAGGTAGTCGATCTAGATACAGATGAGCTATTAGGATACGAACCAATCTCTTTGTTCCACGTTCTAACAGAGATTGCTCATAGTCGTTATGAGGGAATACGGGTTGCTCAAGTTGACTGGACTAAAGTTGTTACCGGATCTGAAGTGATGGTAACTCTATCAGATGGGCGACGGGAACAGATGAGATTTGTTTGCTATATAAACAATACCGTCTATTGTACCCGAGATGATATGAACAAACGACTAGGTTTAAACGTATTTCCGTTTAAATCATCTGAAGTCCGTCTTATTAAGTAATTCTATATTATGTCAACAGTAAGCCCATTTGATTTTGTAAAAAGTGTTACTGAGACTAAAGAGGATATATACACATCCAATGAGTCTCAGTACAATCCATTTGTTGTCAACAAAGCACTATCCTTTAATGTAGATTGTGTAATGTTTGCCCAAGAACTAAATCGATACTCGTTCCTTCCAAAGGATGTTCAGTATACGTTTCTAATGGAAGGGTTGACAAAGAAACGTCGATATGGTAAATGGGTTAAAAAGGATTCTGTATCTGATGATCTAACACTCATTAAATCTGCTTACGATTACAGTGATGATAAGGCATCTGCTGTATTAAATATCATTAGTGATAAACAGTTACTAGAACTAAAAGAACTAATGAATAAAGGTGGTAAAAGATGATCGAGAATGAAATCCTGTATGACTGGTCAATTGATAAGATGATCGAGATTACACTTACTAAGCCTGATGATTTCTTAAAAATTAAAGAAACATTGACTAGGATTGGAATTGCTAGTAAGAAGCAGAAGGTATTGGTACAAAGCTGTCACATCCTTCATAAAAAAGGGAAGTATTACATTGTACACTTCAAGGAGTGTTTCCTTTTGGATGGTAAACAAAGTGATATGACCCTTGAGGATGTAGCTCGTCGTAACAAGATCATTGCATTACTAGCTGATTGGAAACTTTGCAATGTAGTTATGCCTACAATGGTAGGAAACCAAGCAGCAATGAGTTCTATTAAGGTAGTCTCTCATAAAGAACGAGCAGAATGGACGTTAATATCCAAATTTAGATTAGGTAAGAAGTAAACATGGATTACGATGCTACTGCAAATGAATATCTGAAGATGGTTAATCCAATTGGGTGGCGTCGCGACTTGGATATTCGTCCACTCGCAATTTTTGCAAGTCTCCATCCAAGACAGGAAACTCTGACGGAGGTCTATCATGGTGAAATTGCTCATCATGAAATTTCAAACGATGGTCAGATGAGTATTCATAAAACATTTGAGCATCCCAATCCCCATCCGATACTCAGAAAGTATAGCGCAGGATCATTTGCAATTAATTCTGCTTTATGGGAACGACACATTAATGAAACATATCCAAGTGAAAAGATTTTAAATGACATAAAATCACTTGATGCTACACTACCAGTCCATAATCTACAAAAGAATTTAGTCGTCTATAGTGGGGTTGAACGATCACCTGCAT
>OGWO01000016.1_pt1 | contig 15757 bp, 11 predicted proteins | sample 1576001 | NCBI WGS metagenome assembly OGWO01 (sample SAMN07581522, study PRJEB24739) | freshwater metagenome | place: Singapore | collected 2015-01
GGTATTGATGCTGCTGCTAAAGGTATCGATGCAGGTATTAAAGCTTATAGCGCCCCATTGTCTCAAACAGCAACGGCTGCTAACACACTTGGTCAGGGTGCTACACTAGCTAATGTCGGTGCAAGTACTGTTCCTGCTAGTACTTACGCATTAACACCAACACTAACTGCTGCTCCATTAGGTGGTGCTGGGTTAGGTATTGGTCAAACAGCTGCTTCTACTATTGGTGCTGGTTTAGGTGAAGCTGCCTTAGGTACTGCTGCTACTACAGCTGCTGCTCCCGCCGCTACTACTGCTGGATTAGGTGCTGCTGGAGCTGCTGGTGGTGAAGCTGCTCTTGCGGCAATGGGTCCAGTAGGTTGGGCTATTGGTGCTGGGTTATTGGCAAAGAAACTAGGAATTTTCTAAGGAGATCTTATGGGTCCATTATCCGCTAAACAACATAGAGAACATCTTAAGTTCCTTGCTCAAGAGCAAAGAGAAAACACTAAGATGGAGCGAGAAGAAGCTCGTAAAAATCAATTACATGAAATCAAACTTCAAGAATCTGCTTTAAAAGCTAATCAGGGTATTGGACACAAAGAACAACTCCATGAAGCTAAGCTTAAAGATTTAGGTTCTTCTTTAAGTAAACCACCTAAAATTAACAAACAGAAATTAGGTATTCCAACTACTAATCCTATGGCTGGTACTGGAATGTTTAAACAAGGTCAACATCATTTAACTATGGGCACTGATACTGTACCTGCAATGCTAACTCCAGGTGAAGCCGTTATCCCTGCACCAGCAGCCCAAGACCCTAAGAATAAAAAGGCTATTAAACGTATGGTGCAAGAAGGTCGTAAAGCTAACCGTAAAAAGCTACGTGATGGTACTGTCAATATTGTAAAGACAGATTCACCCCAACCAATCCCTACAATGGGTACTCATGGTGGCGTACCTCAACAAGTACAACAAGCTGTTGGTTATTCTGAAGGTGTAGCTGAAGTACCTTCACTAGCTTATTATCATTATGATGAACCCGGTTCTTCATATATGAATGGTACAATGGGTGTTAAGCAATATGCAGACGGTATTCCTGAAGTACCTGATACACTAAATTCAGACAATTGGGATACACAAGCTATTTATGATTTTAGCCAAGACATCCCGCAACCAATGTCTGGTGTGGAAGTAGCTGAAAACAACCGGCTAGTAAAGCCTGTGTACGACTTTAGCACTGTAGATCCAAACACTTTATTACCTAAAGCTGAAGATAAATCTTATGATAATGCCGAAGCTGCTCGTTTAGGTAACTACCCTGTTGCAGCCCCTGTTCAAACAGTAGTTCCAACAAAAGCTAAAGCACCTGTTACCGCACCAGTTGCTGTACCTGCTATGCCTGATCAAACAGAAGCAGAAACAAAACGCTTAACCGCAGCTGCTGAAGAAGCTTGGGCTAATGCCCCTGCTGTAGAACCTGGTCAAGATGCTACAGAACAAGAAGGTTCTGCTGCTAAAGTAGTACCAGTAGCTCCTGGTGATATGGCTGGTGCGTCTACTGCTTTACAAAGCCGTGTTAAATCCATTGATGAATACATGAAAATGCAAGGCTATGATGACAGTAAACCTAAAGACGAAAAGGGTTTTATTGAATCATTTAAGAACGCATTTACCTATTCTGGTGCAAAAGAATTACTAGGTTTAAACAATCAAGAAGTTGCTCGACTAGCTGTAATGACATTAGGTGGTCGTCTTCGTGGTTACAACCTAGGTCATTCACTTGCCTTTGCTGGTAGACAAGCTTTTGCAGAATCCTCTAAGAGACAAGCTCAAGAAGACTCTGATCGTAAAGCAGCTATGCGTAACGCTGTTACAATGCGCCAACAAGATATTCGTCAAGAAATTGCCGATAAACGAGCTGAAGCTAAAGAGCTGCATGATAGGTTTGTTGCTGAAAATCAGCGTAAGATTGCTGAAGCTAAGGAACAATACCTACGCGATCGAGATGATCGTAAGTTTGCCCAACAAATGGCTATCTTACAACAAACTCAAGCTGCTCAGAACGCTCGTATGATGGCTCAGTTTGGTAATCAGTGGCAAATGATGATTGCCCGAGAAGAATACCGTGAAAATAACCCACAGAAACAAGCTGAACGTTATCAAAAGTTAGTTGGTAGCACAAGCGATACAATCAATAATATTCTTAACACACAATTTGGCTCTGACACTCGTAAAGTAAGTGCAGCTAGACAAGCATTACCTACTGCTGGTGAGATGACTAACCAAGCTTACGGTTACTTTAAGCGTAGTGGGTATAACGTTAATGATATTGATTCTACTATGGCTATGAATAGTATTATGGCTATGGCCGCTAGAGATATGGCTACAGATGCTGCTGGTGGCAAGCTATCTAAAGGTACTGCTGATATTACACCTTACGTTGCTAAATACGTTATTCAATTTAGAACAGGTTTAGATTCAAGTCTATTTAAAGTTGGTGACAACAAAGACATGAATCCTGAAAAGATTGTTAACTTAGAACAACAAGCTATTATTAACTCATCTAATCCTGAAGCAGCTCGCGCTAAGTTAAGCGCGCTAGCTACTGATTGGAAAGCTAATGGTGCTAAGTATCGTAAAGAGTATTCCGGTAGTAATAACGAATCTGCTTTCTACCAATGGGCTAATTCTCAATTAGAAAAGCAAAAGAAAAAGGAATCTAAATAATGGATATTCAGGAACAACTTAGAGCTATTGATGCTCAGTATTCCGCTAAAGAGCCTTTGCCCTCCGGTATTTCGGCTAAAGATGCGGATACATTGACTACATCAACTGGCGATACAATCCGTTTAAAAGGAGTTAACGCAAGAGAAACCTCTAAGTTTCTTCCTGGAAAGAAAATTGAAGGTTCTCAGTTAGGTGCAGATACTCAGACAAGGGGTATGGAAGATATTATCCGTGAAGGGTATACTACACCTATCCTAACTGGTGAGAAAGATATTTATGGCCGACAGCTAGGCGACTTTACTAATCAAGCAGGTAAACGCCTATCTGTTGAGGCCTTACAACGCGGTATTATTGATCCTTACCACACAATGGATAAGGAACAGCAAGGTGCCCTGTATTTAGGTGATCTTGAAAGAGCTACACGGAAGAAACAAGGTACACCCTCTAAGGCTGATTTATTTTTAGAACAATTAAATCAAGAGCGTGGTCAGTATGGGCTACGTGCTAAAGAGTATACAGCAACAGCTAAACAGTATGGCGCTTCATTAGACGAGTCTGGTAAGAGTGACTTTTTTGCAGGTCCAGCTATTGTACGTCCTGGTGAAACTAAAACTGGGGAAGCAATCTCTAATTGGGATACTGGTATCGAGCAAGGCTTAAAGAATACTGCTGCTGGTTGGTATGGTGCTATGGATCTGTTAGCTACTAAAACAGGTTCAGAATATCTAAATGAAGTATCTAAGACTAATCTCAATCGTATTAAGTCTGAGATGTCTGATTTACCTTATCTAAAAAGCGGAGAAGCTTTTAATGATAAAGGTGAATGGCAGTTAAAATCTTTAGGCCAAGTTCTTGATTATACTGTAGGTACTGCAGCCTCATCTGCTCCTCAAATGGTAACATCATTAGTAGCTGCATTAGCTTCACCATTAACTTATGGTGCATCAATGACAGTTCCTGCTGCTATTTATACAGGTCAAGTTTGGAATGAACAAAAAGACAAAAATGCTACAGCTGCTATTCTGTCCGGTATCACACAAGCAGTACTTGACAAAGTAGGTCTTGAAGGTATTGGTGCTGCAGCTAGCTTAAACATTACTCGTAAAGCTACTCAAGATGCTGTAGTAAAAGAGCTAGTACGTAAAGGCGCTACAAAAGAAGTTGCTGAACAGATGGTAGTTAAAGCTACTAAAGAATCTGTTAAAGATGTTACTGAAGCTATGCGTTCAGTTGCATTAAAGCAAAACTTAGGTGTTAAAGCTATTGGTAAAGCTGCTGTAATGGGTTCTGCTTCTGAAGGCTTAACTGAAGGCTTACAAGAGATTGCTGGCTATTTAGGTGAACAAGGTGGTTTTGCGCTACCAACAACTGAAGAAGAAAAAACTAAACTTAAAAGCAGACTGCTTAACGCCGTAACTGGTGGTGCAGTTCTTGGTGGCGTAATGGCCGGTACTGGTAAAGGTGTTGCTACTCTTACTCAAAATAAAAGACCGCTAGATCCTACAACTGATTTACAGTTTAGACAAGACTGGCTTGATCGTATGAATCAGCAACAAGTCTCTAAAGGTTTACCTACCTTTATTACTATGCCTACAGTAACTGAGATTATTGAAGATGCTGAACTTGATTTAAAAGCAAGTAATAAGACACCAACATTAGATCAGCTATCGTTACCTGAAGTCACTAAGCGTTCTACAGAAAATATTACAACAAAAACAAAGTCTGCTTTAGAAGATAAAGGTATTAGAGGTTTATGGGATAAGTTTTCTAATATCATTATGCAGGGTAATGAGCATAAAAGCATCTACTCAGCTGCATTAGCTACTGCTCTTGGTGCAGGTAAACCTGTTAATGGTGCATCTATTGATGAGCATCAAGATATGCTTGAAGCAAATATCTTTAAAAACTTTGGTAACAGTGAACAGCTCTCTGCTGCTTTCGGTGGTGTTGATACTAACAAAGCATCATCTATTCTAAACAATCCTGAAGTTGTTTCTGCTATTACTAAGCTTGTACATACAAAGAACAATACATTTAGCGATTCTGTTAAAGATGTTATTGATAAAATTGATTTCCATCTTGGTGATAAGAGTCAATACATGGAAGGTATTGTAGAGTATGCAGATAAGATTGATAACTTTATTAAGTCTTATAACAATGCTACGGGTAACAAGCTTTCAGTAGAAGACTTTTTAAAGTACAAACCTCTAGATAAAACGTTAGTATCAAAGAACTCAGGTCAGTTTATTAAAGACTTACAAAGCCATTTAGGTATGTCTCCACAAGAGGCTCAACAACTAACTCAAGCTGTACTTGATAATGACTATGTAAGTAGTTTTGAAAATGCCTTAGATGAACTACTTAACAGCGACATTCACAAAGTAAAAAGCAAAGATCAACTAGAAAAGAAAATTGCTAACGCTAAAGTGTCTGGTTTGTTTGATAAGTATATGTCACACAATGTACTTGACAATGCTTATTCATTAGCTTCTAGTGCTGCTGCTATCAATACCAACAGAAATATTATTGGTAAAGATGGTTCTAAATTAGCTGGTTTGATTCAAGCTATGCTTGACAACGGTGATATCAATGGACAACAAGCTGGTTTTATGGCTAAGGAAATTAAAGATTTCTTAGACATTAGACATGGTAAATACCATGCTATTACTAACCCTTACCTAAAAGGTGGATTAAACTTAGTAAACTTCTTAAGTACAATCTCTTCATTACCATTAGCTGCTATCAGCTCTACTGTTGAGTTTGCTCAGGTGTATCGTAACCTAAACAAACCCCAATCAGTTAAAGCTACTAAAGTATTACTAACTACTTTTGGTAAAGAGTTTGGTGCATTGTTCCGAGAAATCGGCAACAAGGTTGATGACCGAGTATTAATTAAACAAGTAAAGCATAGGCAAGAGTTATCTGAGGCTGGTTATTTAAGAGAAGGTGGTATTGGTCATCGTAACGATATTTTAATTTCATACTTTCAGAAATGGACAGAAGGTTTCTTTAAGGTTACAGGTCTTACTTCAGTAACGGCTATTACTAGGCATGCAAGACTAGCTATGGCCGCAGATGCTATTGAGAATTGGGTTAATATTGCTCGTAATGGTATTGGTTCAGAGCAAGAGATCTTAGATGCCAAAGAGCATTTAGTTCGTCTAGGTGTTGATCTTGAATTCATGATGAATATTAAAGACGATACTGCTTATAATGAACAAAGAGTTAAAGATAACCTACAACGTGCTGCATATAACTTTGTTAATGAAGCTGTAGTTATTCCTAAAACCCTTAACAGACCTAAGTTCTACAGTGATCCTTACTTAAGACTGTTTACTCAGTTCCAGGGTTATACATCAACATTTACTGCTAACGTATTACCACGGCTTATCAGTGACTTAGGTAAGAAAGGTTCTGACGATCAACGTAACTCAGCAGCTGTAATTGCTATGATGATTGCTTTATCTATGCTTGCTCTGTACTTAAAAGATATGATTAAGTATGGTGAGTCACCACCTGACTGGTTAAAAGACGATAAGAAATATTTAAGAGTATTAAACCAAACTGGCTTATTAGGCTCTGGACAACGGGTGTTTGATCAATTCTTCCCCATGTTTGAGGGTGGTAAATCTAAGAATATTGCTGAAAGAATTGCGGAGCAATCACCTCAGCTAGCTTACCTTAATAAAGTAAGAGAAACCTTAGAAGCCCCTGAGAATAAACGAATTGAAAAGGGTGCGAAGCTGCTTCCTATCTTTGGAACAAGTCCCGCTTTCGCTAAATATTTACAGAAAGAATTAGGAGATTAATGCCTTATGGGTAAGTTTTCTTTCATTAGTACTCCACAAGTACAGGTACCTCAAGTACCACAACCATCAGCTGTACCTCAACAAGTACAACCCCAAGTAGTTCCTCCAGTTTCTGTAGGTTCTCCTTTCTTACAGGAACGTATTCAGGCTACGCCACCAGTAGACTTTACTCAAGTACCACCTCCTTCTGCATTTGAAGAAGAGGCCATGCCTGAAGCTCCGGAAGGGGCTGCTTACTCTGAGCCTGTAGAAGACCCAGGGTTTAACCTAGAAGAAGGTCAAGTAGTAGGCGAAGAACCTTCCGCTTATGACGCTTACCAACAAGAGTTGTTTGCTGAAAAACAACGTCAAGCGGATGTAGCTAACATTCTTGATCCTTCCCGTTGGGAAAACCAGCAATCATTAATGGAAGCCTTCCCTGATGTAGTTAAACCTACAGACGCTGGTGCCCTACAACGTGCATCATTACGTATTGGTGAAGCTCTTAATGACATTGAAACTAACAGATTCAATCCTGATACTACTACACCTGTAACACTTAACGGTTTAACTGACCTTAAGCAAGGCTTAGGTGTAAGCGCTAAAACAGCTGCTAACACAGTAACTACATCTGCTATCCTACTAGCCCCTGTACTAGCTGGTGCCGTACAAAAGGGCGATGGTGCCATTGAAGGTGCTCAAGAAGTTAATGATGAACTATCTTCATTAAATTCTCTACTAGAGGATGATGGTCTAGGTCCACTTGATAATACAGCTGTTGCTGGTGGTTTAAAGCGTGATATGATGGAACGGGTTATGGGTAGGCTTATGAAGAAGCTTGCCAAAGGCGCATCTATTGATAAGAACCTTAATCCAGTAGCCATTCAGGATAACCAAAATATTTCTAATGAGCAGGCTGGTGCTCTAGGTACTCAAGCCCTTATTGATGCTGGTTTCCTAACAGAAGACGTTGATCCTAACGGCATTGAGATTGTTCGTTTATCTTCAGGCTTTGGTGCAGAACTACGTGACAAGAGTAGGTTAATGCAAAAGCACTTAACAGGTGCTCTTGCTGGTCGTGCTCAAAACGTACCACCAACTGAAGAAGGTGATTACGTAGGTGCTTTAAAGAACATCCGTCAAGGTGACAAAAAGAAAAACCTATATACTAAGACTGAGGCAATGACTCAAGCTAAGTATAATGTAGGTAAAGTACCTAAGCTGATCTCTCCAATTAAAGGTTATTTTGCTGCACTATTTAACGATGCTTTACTAGATCACCTTTCTGATCCAACTAAGCCAAGAACACTAGACGTAAATCATCTATTTAAAATTTCAGAAGAAGATGTTCAAGCTGCAATTAGTGGTGATGAAACAGCAGCTAAAGTTATTGATCAAAAGGCTAAAAACCTACAATCAGAGTTAAATGATTTAGCTAAACACATCACGTATGGTGGACCTAAGTATACTACCTATTGGGAAGACTATGCTACACACCGTCTATATGAAGATGCTACTGATCTTAATGAGCAAAGAAATAAAGTAACTCGTGCTACATTAGTACCCGTATCTATTCCTTTTCAAATGAATAGTGAGTACCATAAGACGGGTATTAATCGGCAAACAGCTGAAGCATTTGTTAACCGTATGGCAGGTAAGGCTCGTAGTAGAAACTTTACTATGTCACCTTCTGAGCGTGAGTTAAGTTTCTTACTAACTCTTGGTCGTGTACTCAACTCATCAAAGACTGTTGGTATGTCTTCAGAGTCTATCCTAATGAAAGATTTACTGCAGACAGTTACACCACAATTTATTGCTGAAGCTGCAGCTAAAGGTAGATTACTTCGCAGTATTGCTCCTAACAGTAAGCGCGATATTGTAGATGCTATGGCTAAGCCTGGTACTGCTTTACAAAAGTTAACACCAGAACAAATGGGTGCTCTAAAGAATTTTATTGCAGAAGCTGATAGGGATGATTGGGGCTACACACTACAAGCTTATCTAGATGCCGCTAACTACTTAGATGCTAAACTAAACGGTACAGCTTTCACACCCAGACTAACAGTAGCCCTTGATATGAACTCTGCTGGTCGTGCTTTCCTAGCTGGTGACATTGGTAACATGGACATTCTAAGTCGTGTAGGTTTAGTATGGGATGCATTTATTGATAAGGTAGGTGACTTCTTTACTGATACACTACCTGATGAAGTAGGTGACCCACGTTACTTCTTCTCTACAGTTGCACAACAACAAGGTATTCAAAAAGCTTTCGGTGAAGCTGACTCTGAAAAGAACGAAATGTTTAAGTCACTACTACTTAAATACGGTGGTCGTGGTGTTAAGGGTAATAAGAAATTTAACAAAGACTTTGCTAAGAAAGTTCTTATGACTACTGACTATGGTAAACCAGCAATGTTCCATATTCAAGAAGCACAAGACTTCTTAAAGTCACACCCTGATTTTAGAGATGACGCACTTAAGTTCTACAATGGTGATCTTGATGCACTAGCTAAAGATATCAACGAGATTTACAAGTCAACACTAAGTTTGACAACTGAAGAATGGCAGTATACATTACCTAAACGTATGGTACGATTCTTACAGGCTGTTGGTCGTGTGCCTCATCCTGTAGGCTACTGGAATGAGCCAATTTCTATTGGTAAATTTGGAGCGCAACCTACTGGCTCTGTATATCAAGTAACTGGTGCTAAAGGTAACCGCCGTAGAATCCAAGAGACTAAACGAATGTTTGATCCCTTAGCTAAGGCAAGCTCTAAAGTACTAGATCACGGTGAAGTATTCCACCCAGATGAAGGTACAGCAGCACAGAACCAAATTGGTCCTACCTTTGGTCAATATCGTGAATCAGTTATTGTAGCTGAAACTGCTAACTTTATTAATGGTGGTAAAGCACCTGAACAATCTTTATTCATGTCACCTGTATTCGATAACTTTATTGTCGATGCTTTCAGCTATCCATTTGTACACTACGTAGCTAACAATATTGTTGCTCCAAAAGTATTCGAGTGGCATATGCCAGAAGCCTTCCATAAAGATTTCATGCAGCAAATTAGAGATGCGATGAAAGATCTTGACGGTAAAGATGAAGTACTTATTGGTCCTGGATCGCCTTATCGTGGTTTATTTGTTACTCTAGACAGAGAATACAAGTACATTAAAGATAAGAAAGATGCAGAGCTATCTAAGCCACAACTAAAATTTAAACAATTCCTTGAGTCATCTGCTTCAGGTTACGTACCACCTGGAAAAGATAGACCTGAGATTGTACATATGACAGTACCTCAGTTTAAGAAAAATATTAATGAGTTACTAGAGTATTTACAATTACTCAGCCCAAGAACAGGCTTTAAAGCTTGGATTGGAGATGAAGGTATTAAACAAAAGCGTAACGAGTTTATTAATCAACTTAATAAACGAGCTAAGCAAGGTTTAGTTTACTTCTTTACTTAAGCAAATAAAAAAACCCCTACTAGGATAATTCCTAATAGGGGTTATTTTTTTTTACTTCAGTAGTTTATTATACATATCTAAAGCTTGTGTACGCTGACTCTTAGCATACTCAGTAGCTTCTTCGGACGTATAGTTCATACCTGTCTTATCATTCTTTACAGAAGGTAAACCAAGTACGTTTTGTTTGTATACTTCTTCAATAACATAAGGACCAAGATCTTTAGTGTATAGAAGTGTATCAGGGATATTAATACCTACGTCACGCATGTCTTGCTGAAACTGGTGATCGTCATACTCATGACCCCTTAGGGCTTGTACGTTATAACTTTTCATAGTGATGATTCTACTTTCCATTTAAGTTTAGATACACCAGTCATATAGTCACCAATGTATGTTTCTAAAGCACCGTGACCTTCAGACCCTACCTCATTGTATAGGATTTGAGCTACTTCATTTAAGGTTTCTAAGTGCTCGCAAAGATCTTTAAGCATTTCTTTATCCGATTTAGCTTTATTAATCAAACTAAAATCAGTCTCATCGGCATAATCTTTAAGGGATGTTGGACACATTACACCCATCTGGCGTAATTGTTCATTTAGTGTATCGTGATTCTCCCATAAATAATCATACACTTCTTGCAATAGTGCGTGATATTGAGGGAAGTTTGGACCAGTAATATTTAGGTGGTATACATGTGACTTAAAATATACCACAAAATTATTAGCGATCAGTGTTACTAGTTTGTTCTGACAGCTCATCTTGTTCTTTCTTCTGTTCAGGTTGTTCTACTTTCTTTTTACCAAAGATAGTATCCCAATTACTCATATATTGTTCTTCGTTTGTAGGACGTCGCCCACTACCTTTACCACTCATAATAGTAATTCCTTATTATTTCAATCGTAGAAACGTTTGTTTTGGTCAGGTGATACCCTACCCCATCCCATCTCTATGTAAAGGCTTTCTAGTTCTAGATTTAACCAATACGCCTTATCATCGTTAATAATTTCTTCAGATGTAAGATTATAGTTTGGCTCCATATCTTGAATATCTACTTCAGATATCATTCAAAGCCTCCAACGATTCCACTACACTAACTTTAATCTTAGATTTCTTTTTACCAGCTTTACCCTCAAGGTATTTAGGGGTTGATTCTTCAATCCATTCCCTGAATGTAGTTAATTCTTTAATTAAAAGGTCTAGTTTATACAGTTTATCTTTGATAGACTTTTCATCCCACATATACATGTCAAGATCAATGCGTCTATTACAATCAGAAATAGCAATAGTACAGTCAAAAGAGTAGTCGGTGTAATCGCCGTTAGCCTCAAATGCTGCCATACCAGAATTTTTGTTTAAGAATTTTCTTGAGTGATATGTCTTTTTCATTTATAGATTCCATGTAACAGCTTTAACAGCCCACATTTGAGAGGTTTGTAGTTCAGTAATAGCTACACTGTACATTCGTTTTACTTCAGCATTATTTGTATCGTTACGCCTGTTATTAAGTGCATCAACCAAGTAAGCGTATAAATCTTTTAAATAAGCTACTTCTGTATTTCCACCTGGATTAAAAGATACACCACAAGCGCGTTCACCAAATGTTAATTCATCTTTATTCATTTATAATACCTTAGAGTTAATCTGGCGTCTCTAGAGTGATTCGAACACCCGACCCACAGCTTAGAAGGCTGTTGCTCTATCCAACTGAGCTATAGAGACATGGTGCGCCTAACTGGACTCGAACCAGTACGGATATACCGGGAGATTTTAAGTCTCCTGTGTCTACCAATTCCACCATAAGCGCAAATAAAGTGTGGGTATACGATCCCACAAACGCTTATCGTATATCGTTGATAAGTTGAACGGACGCTTTTAACCATAAACGACTATGGCCCTAAGGTAGTAGGATAGGGATTCTCTATGTGTATGTTGTACTATGTACTCACCGATCAAGTGGGTTGCGTCCACACGCCTTTATCATTGGTACGGTTACTTACAAGCCGCTGTTCTCCTTTACACATTAGGGTATTGCTTTCTTTGGCTGACAGAGAATGTTCTATGGTGCTGCCTGAAAGAATCGAACTCTCATTTCCGGACTACAAAACCGGAGTTCTACCATTAAACTAAAGCAGCAATGTTCTTGGCTCCAGAGGTTGGGATCGAACCAACGACCAACGGATTAACAGTCCGCTGCACTACCGCTGTGCTACTCTGGAATAGGGTGTACCTCTCATACACCTGATGTTTCGTTTTGTATACCGTATAACACGTACTACGGTTTCGACTGGGACTGCAGGACAGTTCCTATTAGGAACCGACTACAATTTTGTATTAGTTAGTAATACTTTCCCAACCCCATTCACCTTCCATGCCGTTAATACTGTATTCAGTAACACGCTTTTCGAAGAAATTATCGTGAGATACTCCGTTAAGAATCCAGTCTAACCATGTTAGCGGATTGTCTTTTACTTTGAAGTTAGGTTTAAGACCTAGTTGAAGTAGTCTACGATCGGTAATGTAACGGATATAAGTTTTAATTTCTTCTTTAGTAATACCTTCAATATCAAAAGACTTAAAGGCAAGATCAATAAAGTTATCCTCAAGCATTACAACATCTCTAGCCATTTGATAAATCTTAGCTTTAAATTCATCATTGACAATCTTGGGGTGCTCATTACAGAACTCTCGGAAAAGTCTTGAGTTACCTTCTACGTGTACAGTCTCATCTCGAATAGACCATTCAACTACAGTACCCATACCTTTCATCTTACCAAACCGTTGAAAGTTTAGTAGCATAACGAAAGAAGCAAACAGAGAAACACCTTCGTTAAGTACAGACTTAGCTAATGCTAATGCCAGACCTGACTGGGTACTTGAATCTGACTTAGCCATGAAATCGATCTTGTCAGACATTTCTTTGTATTCAAGAAACTTATGGTATTCTTCGTCGGGTAAGCCTAGTGTATCATTTAGTAGTGCGTATGCTCGTTGATGGGTGCCTTCACGGCTAGCAAACGAACCTAGCATTACCCGTACTTCGTTATTTTTAAACTTAGGAATTAAGAAGTCGTAGTAGTTTTGTCCGACTTGTACATCGCCTTGGGTGAATAGTCTAAGGATGTTTGTAATAAAGTCTTTCTCACCAGAGGTAAGTTTAAGCTTCCAATCATTAACATCTTCAGAAAGATCTGCTTCATCTTCTGTCCAATGAATCTCTTCATGTTTTTTAGTTGTTTCAACAGCCCACTCATGGTTAAATGGTTTGTATGTTTTAGAAAAGTTTAATAAGGAAGACATAATTAACCTTCACAAGCCTTACATTCATTATCTTCTTCAGCCACTACAGTGTTTAATTCCTTGTATAGCTCATTAAATCCACCTACGTATTTACCTTCAAGATATACTTGAGGCAATGAGCGTACATCGGGACGACCAGTTACTTCAGCAGCTGTTTTACCTGTAGTTGTAATATCAATATATTCGTAGGCAATACCCTTAGAGTCAAGCAATGACTTAGCCATCTGGCATTGAGGGCAGTTAGGCTTACCGTATACAATTGTTTCTTTTACTTCTGTCAATTTATTTTCCTCAACCTTCTCCGATACGTTTTCTGCTCGTTGTTTAGCTTCAGTACGTAAATAATATAGACCTTTTAATCCTAGCTTCCAAGCTTCAATGTGAACTTTATTTACATACGCTCGATCAGCACCAGCAGGGAAGAATAGGTTAACAGACTGACCTTGACAAATAAATGGTTGGCGATCAGCAGCATGTTTAACAACCCACATTTGGTCTAGCTCAAAAGAAGTTTTAAATACTGCTTTTGTTTCCTCAGATAGCCATTTAAAATGTTGTACACTACCTTTGTTTGTGATAATAGATTGCCAGACTTCATCTGTATTCTTGTTAAGTGCTTCTAGCATCTTCTCAAGATATTTATTCTTAACAAGGAAAGAACCGGCACGTGTCCTGTGAGTATAAGCATTAGCTTTACTTGGCTCAATACTAGGTGATGTGCTTAAAAGAATACCTGAAGAAGCATTAGGTGCGATAGCTAGCAGGTGTGAATGACGGGCACCGTTATTTCCGAGATCAGGCGCTGATCCGCGAGTCATACCTAGTTCCATTGACATTGACTTAGCTTTAGACTTAATGGTTTGAAAAATATCTTTGTTTAAAAGTCTTGCTTTATCAGATTCAAATGCAATACCTTTATACTGCAGATATTCATGAAAACCCATAGCACCAAGACCAATATCTCGACTACGCATAGCTGAGTATTTAGCTCGGGCAAGTACACTAGGAGCATTTTGAATAAAGTATTCTAAAACGTTATCTAGCATTACTACTAGATCTTGAATCATAGAAGTGTTTTTCCATTCATCATAGAACTCTAGGTTAACAGAAGATAAGCAACACACAGCTGTTCGCTCTTCATTTGTTGGTAGATGAATTTCATTACATAGATTGCTACCGTTAATCTTTAAACCGAGTTCTTTTAATGGTTCTGGTAAGTTAGCGTTTGCTGTGTCAATGAAGTTAAGATAAGGCTCACCTGTACGGAAGCGTGTTTCAAGAAGCTTAGCCCATACGGTACGAGCATCCAAAAATTCACCAGTACCGCCACGCTTAGGATCAACCAGTTCATACTTATCCCCATTAATTACTGCCTTCATAAAGTTATCTGTAATATTAACGGCATTATGTAAGTTAAAACATTTACGGTTAACATCGCCTGTTGGAATACGTAAGCCCATAAACTCCATAATATCAGGGTGGTCTACTGATAAATAAGCGGCATACGAACCCTTACGAGTTTTACCTTGTCGATATGCAGTCATATCTGCATCCACAGTATGTAAAAAAGGGATAGGACCGGGAGCCATATCAGACACTGAACGTACATCTGACCAATGGCCACCTACACCCCCACCCATTACAGATAACCATCGTAGTTCTGAAGAGTGATCAATCAAACCTTGAACAGTATCAGGTACGTAAGTAAGGAAACAAGAAATAGGCATACCTTTACCAATACCATCTACTACGGGAGCGTTAGATAGTACTGGGGAAGCAAACATAAAGAACTTTTTGGATACGTAATCATATAGGCGTTGTGCTAAAGCAATATCACGTTTACCTTTAAATACACTCCAAGCACAAGCTGCTCTTGCATACACTTCTTGAGGGGAAGTTTCACCTTCAATAGCGTAAAAGTCCATGATCATATCTCTAGCATAGTCTGTAAGTAGGCTATCTCGAACAGTATCAATTTGAATAATGTTTTTATAATTTTGTGTCATAATTTCCTGCAGTTAGTTGTTCAGTATTAGGTACCGACTTATTGATTAATGATAATCCATAAGCATAATAAGATTAGGATAGACCAGATTAACAAAAGAAATACTCCGAGTTAGTTACTTCTGAGATATCTAGATCACCAAGCTCAGGTTGCTTGTAATCAAAAGTATCTTTATTTAACATCAATGTATCTTGTAGAATGTCAAAGAAATTATCTACATTATACTGAGCGATAAAGGTTTGCTTAGTTACTTCTTGTAGAAAATCCACTTCATCAGCATGGGTACTGAACGAGTCATGAACAGCACCGAATGAACCGTTGAAAGCAACAATAGTATTAGCCATATGAGCAGCATCATAGGAGTGAACAACGTTAGGGCTAACACCAGACGCAAAAGAACGACGGCAAGGTACACGTTCTCCAGTTTCTTTATTAAGTACGTCCACTTTGATAACGTGCATAACCCTACCGTCTTTATTACCTTGGA
>OGWO01000017.1_pt1 | contig 15383 bp, 21 predicted proteins | sample 1576001 | NCBI WGS metagenome assembly OGWO01 (sample SAMN07581522, study PRJEB24739) | freshwater metagenome | place: Singapore | collected 2015-01
TATTTCAACAGGTGTACTAATCCTATCGCTAATACACCGCCTAATGTAGTAAGTAATATATCTGAAATTGAGTATTTAGCTCCGAAATCTTTCTTTTGGCAAAATTCCCAATAATTAGCAAAAGCAATAACTGCTAAAATTGAAATGTACCATGACACAATTAAGTTTAAGATTAAGCCAAGTATAAGACCTCCTATAATGTGTAATAAGTTTCTATACTTCCAATTTTTTGTAAATTCAATTAGTTTCTTCATTTGTAACTGTTTTATCATTAAGAACCTCATTCTCGTTATTAAATTTCCAAATTAAATACTCTTGAGGTGGAGTATCGTACCACTTCCACCCATCTACTTCTTCACGATTTCCGTCTTTTTCCAAAACGTAATCTTTTGTACATACGAAGTTTGGTGCAAAAAGCCAACTTCCATTTTCGTCTAGTTTGTAAAACCCTTCCATATATTATCCTGTTATTATCCAATTTTTATTAGTTGCTATTGCTCTATCTGCTGATGTTAAAGCACTTGCACCCCAATTCCCTGTTATGTCAATTGTTGCTGATGTAGTTGCTGTTCTATTTGTAAGATTTGTAAAAATCTCAACCAGTGCATCTCTTGAAAGTTGGCAGTTTTGAAGTGCTACTGTTCTATTGAAACTCATTAAAATTCTGTTTAAAGAGGCACAACCGTTTGCAAAAATTGTGAAATCTGATGTAATGGCTGTTGTTATAAATGCTGGAATGAAATTTAGTGAATAGCACTGGTTAAACATATTTGACATATTCGTCACATTAATTGTATTAAATAAAGGCACAGATTGAAGTGAAGTGCAGCTGGCAAACATACTTCCCATATTCGTAACATTACTTGTATTAAACAATGGCACTGATTGTAGTGAATAGCAGCTAAAAAACATATTTCCCATAATCGTCACATTTACTGTATTGAATAGTGGCACAGATTGTAGTGAAACGCAATAACCAAACATATATAACATACTCGTCACTTTTGCAGTGTTGAATAGTGGCACAGATTGAAGCAAAGAGCAACCAGTAAACATACTCGACATATTCGTCACGTTTGCAGTGTTGAACAAAGACACAGATTGAAGTGAATAAAATAAATTAAACATATTTGCCAAATTCGTAGCATTTCCAATCGTTTTTATATCTACTTTTTCGCAATAAGCGTGTCTTATAGTTGTCCCACCAAAAATGATACTTTGCCCTGAACTCGCATTTGGCATTGATAAAATGCACTCTAAAAATCCACTAGAATATGCTTGATTTTGAACAGGTGTCGTTACAAATCTTTGCTGAAAATTACACGTTAATAAATTACCGCTTACAGGTGTAACTTTAATCATCACTTGCTTATATCCTCTATTAGATAACGTGCTATTACTTACACTCGCATAGTTGTACTGATACTGTGCAACTGTACCCGAATTGTGAAGCGTTACATTTCCATCGCCCCAATCCACTCTATATTGTCCCGAAGATGTGGTAAATAAGAACGCACAATAATTATCACTATTTTCAATTACCGCGTGAAGTCCTACAAATATTTGGTCTGTTTCTGTAATATTAGTTGGCATAGGTAGCCAATCGGTTGGTCTTTGCCATTCTTTTGTTGATGACTGCATTTGTGGTAAAATAAAACTCCCTACTCCCATATTAATTTATATTTACTGTTACTGAAATTGTTCCACTTGGCAAAAATTTAGAATAAACTTTTACGCTACCTGCTGAAATTAAAACACTTGGATAAATTTGCGCATTTCTCACAATATCTACATGGTCATTGCTTGGAATCACGTCAACAAAACTATTTGATAAAATTCCCACATTAGAAATTACTGCTTCGTATTTTCCACCAACTAAAGTCCAATTTGACACTAAAATATCATTGGTAAATGACTTTTTTTTATTTTGTCTCTCTAGTTCCGCAGCAACCCTTGCATTTTCCGCTGTAACCCTTGCATTTTCGGCAGTTACTCTACTACTTTCGTTAGAAACACGGTTATTTTCCGCTGTAACTCTGCTATTTTCATTTGAAATTCTTGTGTTTTCTGCATTTGAACGAGTGTTTTCAGCATTTGCACGAGAAGTTTCCGCAGTTGTGCGAGAAGTTTCTGCATTTACACGAGCAGTTTCAGCAGTTTTTCTTAGATTTTCATTTGAAACTCTTTCCGTTTCAGCGGTTACTCGAGTATTCTCAGCACTTGAACGAGAATTTTCGGCAGTAACTCTATTATTTTCAGCATTTACACGAGATTGCTCATTTGTATTTCTTGTATTTTCAGATGAAACACGAGTATTTTCATTTTGAACTCTAAGACTTTCAGAATTTGTTAAAGTTGCTTCAAGTGCATTTAACTCTACTGCTTTATCAGTAGCTGGTTTCTGTAATTCTGTTATTTGAGCAGGTGTAAAATCAGCATAGGTAAAAGCATCGCCTTTGTCACCTTTGTCACCTTTCTCGCCTTTAACGCCCTGAATTCCCTGAATGCCTTGCAAGCCAGTTGCTCCAGTTGCTCCAGTATCACCCTTATCTCCTTTTTCTCCAGCATCGCCCTTTTCTCCCTTTTCTCCTTGTATTCCCTGAATACCTTGTAAACCAGCATCTCCTTTGTCACCTTTGTCGCCTTTCTCGCCTTTAATCAGTGCTATTTGTTCAGGAGTTAGATTTTCAATGTTTAGAGAAAAGTTATTGATTACTTTTGAAATCGTGACAGGAATAGAAATTTCTTCAATCTTAATCTCAAAGTTTAGATTATCAGAATTAGCACAATTAGTTGCATTTTCAGCAGAAACTATACTGAGTTCCTCTAGTAAAAAAGGCTCATTTCCTAAAGCTCCAAAATCTCCCCAATATTCTATCTGATAGGTTGATTTCTTCAATGTTTCTAACTGTGAAAAATCAAAATTAATTGTACCAGCATTTTTAATTCCTGGTATTTCTAAGATTTTCCCTTGAATGATGTTTTTTACCACAGCTTTGAAAGAATATTCAGAAATATCTCCCGCAATAGTGAGCGTCCTGGAACTAAATTTAGAACCATAAACCTCGGTGTTTTGTATTTTTTTTAGACAAGTCATTGTTTTTATTTTGTGATTGTTACAAATTTTTGTTTTTCATTGAAGTACTTAAAAACCGACGCCAACGACGCCACAAAAACAAAAATAAGTATTCAAAAAAACCTTCGTTCATTTTCATTTTGACTATTTGTTTAATTCAGATATATTATTTCCATAGCTTCTCTCGTCAATCACTATATTACCGATTATAGCGCCACTTGCCGTTGGGTTACCCCCATTTCTCAAATCCAATTCTTTTTGATACCAACCTGAGAAAAAATTATTACCTACAAAAAGACATTTTGCATTTCCGAGTGGCATATTACCATCGCCATATATTTGGTTTGAATCATCAATTCTTAATGCTCTTTCATTTCCGAAAATTTCGCAATGCCACATTTCTAACCTTTGACCAACTACCGAACTATTTACTGCATTATGCCAATACATAATACCTGAGCCTGCTGGTGCATTTAATTGAATTATCTGGCAATTTCTAAATTTTAAAGTTTGATTTGGCTGCGCACCACAACCCACTGCAGAACCATAAGCGGTTTCCATTCTACAATTAAAAAATTCAATAACACCCTCCTTTGCATAATCACAATGAACGGCATAACCGCCCCCTTTTTGTCTAAAGAAAATATTTTCAAAATACCCACCATTGACTTGAAGTGGCTCCCATTTTTGAGTATCATCATTAACATCTGAAATAATAGTTTCAGTTTTAGAAGCTCCAATAAAAGAATGTGAAACCGTTCCTTTAACTTCTAAAGCTTCGAGATAAACTCCATTAGAAATTTTAATAGTGTGGGATTGGTTTGTAGAATTAGCATAATTTATTGCACTTTGAATTGTATCAAAATCCGTTATTTGCTTTCCAATTTCAATTATTTTATCTCCGAATTTTGGATTTAACAACTTTAGATAATTATTTGTTTCCCACGTATTTACACTTACCCGCACAAACCTTGCGTTTGCTGGACATTTGAAAATTTTCTTTCCCTCTGCGCTTTGACTATCAGGTATATAATTTAACCCTCTGTCGTAAAAAGCGTATTGAGCATAATTGTTTGGATTATGCGAGTAATAACTTTCTGGTGTTACTTCAATAAAATCATACGCTCCAAAATTAGCGGCATCACTTAAACCACCATTGCTTTGATTAACAAATTTATTTAGCTCAAAAGAATAGTTTGGTAATATATTAATCCCCCAAGATTTAATCGATGTAATTGTTTTTCTAATCAAAAAAACATCAGCCGAATTTTCTGTCAAATAAGAAAGCCTTATATACTTGGCATTTTCGGGAGTGGTAAAAGTAAATTGTCGTATAGCTGACTTATTACTCGCTATGAAATTTTTGTCTTTGTCATAAAACGCAAAAAAACTATTATCAAAATAATTTCCATATTCGTAAATAGTATCAGGAGATAATTCAATGTAATCTGTTGTAGTATGTGGACTATATGCTATTAGATTTCCATTGCTGTGGTCGATGTAATATCCATTTGTTTTTTTAGCAGATACAATCAAATTATCAGAAGCTACATCGTTTATTTCTGGCATGGCTACCTCCACCTTATACCACGTTGTGCCATCAAATGATGCAAAGTTTAATTTCCCAGCAGTCGCATTTATACCACCAAGATTGGTATAAATACCTGTCTCTATTAATGGATATAAACCTTTAATAGTTGGAGCAGTATCTGTTTTAAGTAATGCTTTTTGAAATAGATAATCTGATGGAATATTAAATCTACCTTGCGGAAATTCACTTCCTTCTCCATCATAATAAAATACTTCGGCAGTAGAAAGTGCTTGATTCAATACAGTAATACTGCAAGGAAAATAATATTGTTCTTGTATTTCTTGATTAGTTGGTTTTGTAAACCTTAAATGGTTCATGTTAGAAGGATAGATTTTCATTGCTTATTATTGATTTAAAAGATTATTCATAGTCCATAAAATAAATTCATCGTATACAGGTTCAGGTCCTTCATAGTATAGATAAGGCACATCTGAAGCGTGAGACTGTTCTAGCGTAAAATTCCACAGTTTACCTGTGCTGTCACTTCTATAATCTGCTTTCATGTACATAGGATGATAAATGTCTCCATAGATCATTCTGGTATTTTCTGTGCAATCATCATAGATGATCACAAATGGTTCGTTTAGGTTTTGTTTCAGAAATTCTGCCGCACCAATTTTATTCCCAGGATAGGTTCCCGAAATCTTGGGAATAAAAAGTGTAGATTCATTATCTCCACTTGGTGTTATTTCTTCTTTTTGAGTAAATGGAGTGAGGTATAAGTACTGAAATTCTGCATCTTCTGTGAGCTGCAATTCATTGATACATCTTATACCTTTCTCGTCTGTATCTGGCATTCTCTGTATAAAATCTGTATGAATAAGCGTGATGATTCCCTTTTTTACAGAAGGGAGTGCCGCATTTTCTTTTGACTTTAATAAGTGGAGACGCATTTTTATAAAATTTATACTCAAAAGTAAGAGTGCGCCATGGAAAAAACTGTAACATTAAAAGCAAAAGGCTCATTCCGGAGAATGAGCCAACCTAAAAAAATTAACTGTGAAAAATGAAGTTTCTAGAACAAGAATTTTTGAATTGAGAAACTTTTATTGTTGCTGATATTGGTAATGCCACCAGTTTCCGTATATCTGTGATAAAGCACTCGCAATTGGCTTTCGCTGTAGCCGTATTCTAGCAGGTCATATCTTTCTAGAATATTTGTAATAGCATTGTGCAATCGCTTAAATTCTGTACTTGCTGCGCAATATCCTTGTATGTAAAAAAATATAGAGGTAAAGAAAATGCTTTCTAAAAATTTGTAAAAATTAGAGATGTCTTCGAAAGATAGGTCTACCTTAAACTCTGCATTATTCTGGTACTCCATCACTTCTGCAGAAAAGGCGGTGTTTTCTCCTATCTTTTTATAGTAAATCGCTAGAATGAAAGCTTTCACTTTATAGCTTGGGCGAATGGTCCTGCTGAGGAACATTCCCATTACGGAACGAGGCTCTATGGAAATCTCATATAGATTTCCGTCTGCTTTCAGAATTTCTACGCCTTTGCATTCATTAATGATAAAAGGAATGAGATATCCGGGTACTTCTACAGGTTTTATTTTAAACATAGGCTACAAAGGATTGATAGAATTGGTAGATAGTTTTATTTGCGTTTTGTCTGGGCTTATGTTTGTGTTTATTTTTAGCTGCGCATTTTGGTATAGATCATTCTTATGAATGACTATTTTACGGCCACCTTTTGCCGTTAGAACCATTGCTCCTGCTTTAGAAAGCTTCTGATTATAATCTTCGGCTATCATTCCTGGAGTGGTATAGGTAACTTCGTGCTGATAATATTCTCCAGAAGTAGAGAATTTTTTTTCTGAATTAAGAAATGCAGTTCCTGGAGTGTGGTGCACTCTGGTAGTAGGAGAGAGTAATGCAATGATTGCATCATCTGTAGTTTCTGTGGTAATACTATCTCTGGTGATAATATGAATCTCCTCTAGTAGTAAAGGTGCTGATTTCATAATAGTTACGTTTATCCAAAGTTAATGAAATGGTCTTAAATGACCAAATAAAATGGTCAAAAATTACGTTTTGACCATTTTTACATTTTTTTGTGGTCAGAAAATTGACCATGACTGTATGAGTGGGATTTTTACTTTAACACTTTAACACTTTAACAACTACTGATTTTCAAGCGTTTACGCTTTTCCCTTTTTTTAACATCTGTTTTTCGGGATTTTTAACAACTTTAACACTGTATTTTGTTAAAGATTTATCTTTAACATCTTATTTTGTTAAAGATAGGTAAAAAAAAGATTAACATCAGTAAATCAGCAACTTACCCAATTTGTTAAAGTGTTAAACATTTTTTCCGAGTTAAAAACAAGGGGATAAGGGGAGAATGTGGCGACCGATTTGCAAGAAATCTAGTTTCCGAGAATTGCATAAAAAAAACCTACCGCATTGTGGTAGGTTTTATTGGATTGTGGGGAATGGTTTAGAATTGTAAATCGTCGTCTTCGTCTTTTGGGAAATCTTCGGCTGTTCCTTCCTGTACTTTTGGAGTGTGCTGCTTTAGATTTCCGATGTATGGTGATTTCTCTCCTTTGTCTCGGTTTTCTTTTTTGAGTTGGAGCTGCACGCTTGCAATGTTTCCATATGTGTCTTCTTGGTCATTTACCCAAATGTTAAGGGAAACGGAACGAAAGGTTTCTCCGTTTTTTCTGGTAACGATCTCTGTGTTGATAGTTCCTGTTCTAATCTGTGCTAGAAGCTCATCAAAATTGATGGAGCCGTACAATAGTTTTGCCATAATGTGAGGTTTTTATTAGTATAAATTTGCTTTTAATAATTTGCAATCTTGGTTGCTTCCGTGTAGGATTTCGTCTCCAGAATAGTTGTAAAAACTTTTTTCTATGGGTTTACAACGAGGATGAATTTTACAAAGCTCTTGATACTTGTCTAAGATTTCTTGCTTTGCAGTTTCTATTTCTTCATCTGGAATTAACATTCTATTGATTTCTGAAAGATATTCTGCGAATGCTTTTTCTAGCGCATTCTTGGCTTGTGTAGAATATGAAAGGTATACTAGGTACATAATTTTTATTTTTTAAAATTATCAGTTGGAAGTTTTAAATTTAGGTTGGCATTTTTTTTCTTTACATAATTTATAATCAGCGAAGTTTCTTGATTTAGTTTTATCTATTGTTTCAAGTTGTACAATAAACCCTTCATTTGTAAATTCTGTAAATTCATTTTCTGTTTTTTTATCTAAAAAATCAACATGACATGCTAAAACAAATCCATGACATTTAGGACAAACTGCTACTTTTGATACTTTACCTTTAGTATTCATTTTATTAATCCACTTTCTACAAGTGGGAAGTTTTAGTTTTGTTTATTTTCAATTGGTGGGAAATCTTCTTCAGCTTCTTGCGAGCCTTCTTCCAGAAAAGGAACGAATTGCAAGTAAATGAACACTGATACTGATGCTAAGCCTATGATCATTAATAATACTCCGATTAATAATGCTAAGCCTTTGAGTAAAATGATAAATAATTCCATGATATAAGGTATTTTAGATTAATTTTTCGCCGCAGTTGTCGCAATATGGAGATTTTCTTACATCTGTTTCTTCGCCACAGTTTTGGCAGGTTCTATAGATTTCGTGGTTGTTTTCCATGTTTTTTTCTTTTAGGGTAGGTGAATTGGTCTGTAATTGTTTTAGATTCTTTGGTTCTATATTTTGGCATTCTTAATGAAGCCAGTGCTTTAATTTGAGACTTCGTGAGCTTTGCCATATCTTATGATTTTGATAGATTTTTCTGAAACTTCTAGAGCGACTGCTACTTCTGAAATTATTTCTGCAAAAGATTCTTTGCGCTCCATTTCTACGTGGTAAATGCACTTGCCTATTTGTGCAGTTACGGTGATTAGGTTAGTGTTCATGGGTAAAATCTTTTGGTTTGTCTACTTGTTTAAATTCATACACCCAAACCCAAGGATTAGCTTTCCAAGAATCTTCTCCGTTTATTTTTCCCCATAGAGTTTGATAAGATAATATTGGGTTAAGAGTTCCTTTTTTTTCTTTTAGATTATATTTTCTAAAAACAGGAAGTATAGGTTCTGCATAATGAATTATTTCTACTCCTTCCGCAATCGCATCTTCTTCGGAAATATCTTGCAAACGTTCTACACGAACATTGGTAACTTCTAAGAAAATTCTAGCAGCTTCTTTAGGCATGTGAATGGATGGTTTCCATTTTATTCTTTCAAAAGCTTCTTGAGTATAATCTTCTTTATATTTTTGCTTATACCAAAAAGGTTCATCTAATTCGTCTGAATATTGAAAACTTTCACGAACCCAAAGAATATCACCTATTTGAGCAAGTGGTAATTGACAATCATAATAAATACTCCTTGTTTTAGTGCCTTTATAATAAAAGAAAAGAGTTAGAGGGTCATCGTATTTACCATCCCAATCAGGTATTAATTCTAAATCTGTATCATCATTTATTTTTGGATCACTTTTAACTATTCTTCTCGTTTGTGTTTTTCTCCCTTCTAAAATTGCTTGTACCATTTCGGTAGAGAAAATTATTGGTTTGTATTGTGTTGCCATAATTATTTTCTATTAAAAAGTTCTAGGTATTTTGCATAGGTAATTTCTTCGCAATCTTCTGGCATGGTATGACACCATTCTTCGCGAAGCATAAAACAGAAATATTCTTTAGAATCTACATCTACTCCAATTCTTTGGAATACTTGCCCAAAACCTACAACTTTATTTAAATCTACTCGGTCTATAGATTCTATACTATCAAATTTTGATTGAATTTTTTTTCCTTCGTAATTATTAAGTCTTGGCTGGTAAGAATTTGGTATATGTTTGAATACTTTCCAAATTTTCATGTCAGGTTCAGTTTCAAATAATACAGCTCTTACATTTGTGTTTAAAATATAATGATCGCTCGTAACCCATTTATCATCGTTTGCGCCTAGTAATTTCAAATATTCTGAAATTTCTTTTCTTATCGCAGATGCTTTATCTAAAAGCTCTTGCATTTTTTTTCCTGTTTCGCTGTTTTTTCTTGTGATGTAGTACATAATAAATTAATTTTCTTTGTAAATTTTTTCTAATTGTGAGTTAAACATGTGCTTGATTGCTGGTGATGATTTTACAATTCCTAAGTCAATCAAATCTTTCAGTCGCTTTGCGTACCTGAATAACTGGCGTTCTGTCTTTAGTGTTTTAATTTTCTTTTCCATTCTTGGAATGTCAAATTTTACCGTCACGGTTTTCATTGTAGTACTCATTTATAATAATTTAAACTTGTTATTGGTTTGTTTTTCTACCACTTTTTCGGAGACCATTAAGTAGCTGTCTGGTTGTGCGCTGTAGTAGTTTATTCTTTCGGAGAATTTTATTTTAAAATCTCGTAAATCATTTTTATCATCTGGAGCGTAGTCTCGGAAGATTTCGAACTGTTTTTGTTTGCTTAGCTTATCTCCTTCGTAGATGTAACCTACTTTATCTGCGCCTATGTAAAGCACGATAATGCTTTCTTGGTTTTTCCTAGATTCTACCTTTAGTACATCTACATTGCAGAGGGCAAACTGAAAACTAACTGGTATCTCTGTGCCGGGAACGAATAGTGGTTTTATGGTTTTCTGCATCGTTTGTGTTTTTAGAATTCGTCATCTGTTTCTGGGTAATCTATTTCTAGCGTTTCTTCTTTGGTTTCTTCTTTTTTGATAATGGAAATCACTTCTTTTGCTCCTGTTTTTTGTTTTCCGTTTTCCATTATAGGAAGGCTTGTTTGTAAGTCTATTAGCGGAACACGTTTCACTTCTGATTTTATTTCGAGCTCGTTATACTTACACCAGTATTGCAGTTTTTGCATCCATGCTTTTGGAGTGATATTCATGAGCCAATGAATTTTTCTTCCGTTTACAAACTGTAAAAATTCATTGAAAACAACTTCTCTTATCAGTTCTTGATTTTCTTTTTCATTGAAATAAGCATCAGCCCAACCTTGGAAATGTTCGCCCATTAATGTGAGGTAACTTCTACGCATGATGTTATTAATAGGAGCTTCTATTTTTTTGTTCTGCTTAATGTAGAACTGGAAACACTCTACTATCAATCTTATCGTAAGTTCCCATTGTTTTTGGTCAAAATCATCATACAATTGAAGTCCGAAATCATCTTTTGGTTGGCGCTCTTTTCTTTCTTCAGAACGAGCATGGAAGTAGTCTGAAAATGCTAAAATCAAATTTCTACGAGTAGAAGAACCTTGTAAATCTTTCAGCGAGTAGTTGTAAGAAATAGCGAGTTTCCCAGATTCTTTTTTATTGATGTCTATAAGGTTAGAGTTCTTGGTATCAATCGTGATGTTTCCAGTGGTCATAGTGTAGAACATATTAAATTCTACGCCTTTGTTTAAGTCATCTATGTAGATTAAATCTGTATGTTTCGTGATTCCTTCTTTCCAGAAACGGTTGTTTTTGAAATCCATCTTTCCGTCTATCTCTTTCACGTTCATGAAATATTTAAACATCTCAAAAAAGATAGATTTACCAGAACCACCATGAGCTTCTTTGTCTCCCATTACTGCATTATCTAAAGCTAAAGGCATCCATGGATTAGATGGATTTTTATATCTGTGAAATAAATATCCAATGACAAAAATTTTATTCACCAAATGATTTACGTGCTCTTGGTTTTCTTCTTCGGTCAAGTCTTCGCTGGTAATTTTGAAGCGTGTATTTTCAAAGAAAAATTCTTCTTTCATTCCTTTGTCTATGTACGCTTTGCGTTCTTTTTCCCAGTACATTCTGGAAGTCTGAATAAGATAGTTCAGCAGATGGCAGTTTTTAATCTTGATGTCTATCTCATAAATTCCTTCTCCTGTTTCCTTAATCTCGAAAATTCTATTTTCTTCTACTTCTTTTATCAGGTTAAAACCTTTGGTAGAGAAATTAAATCCTGCATTTTGGCGGATAAGTACATCCGTCAATTTGTTTTTCAGTACGTAGTTTTTATGGTCTTTTACTTCCTCAATTTTATCAGCAGTAATTCTATAAGAACCGGTGCTGAAATTGATGTTCTGTGCGTATTTTTCAAAATTGTGAAACTGCAATTTTCTCTCGTGAATAAAATTGAGCGTTCCTTCTGAAAGCTTCTGAGAAGTAATCAAAGTATTGATTAATCTTGTCGGGATTTTTCTTACACCATCTTTCTTTTGGCGTTCTGTAAGGTAGTTCGTGAAGAATGATTTAATGGTTTGCGTATCTTTCAGAACTTCTACGATGGCTCCATCTACTCTGATGAAGGTAGTTTTTTCTTTGTTCTCATCTTCCAGTCTAGAAAAACCATTGAGCCTAAGAAAATAAAAACCAAAAATAGGATTGAACTCATAAGATTTTCTACCGTTTTTTGCTACCAATTCTTCCCAAAATTGAGCAGGTTTTGCAGCTTCAAGAATAGACTTTACTTTGTGCGTTAATTTGGTCTTTGTTAAAGACGGATAACAACGCACAAAATCTTTAAAATCTTTTACGAAGCGCTCTTTTGGTGAGTAATCATCTAACCAAAGTGTGCGCAGTTGCAAAAATTCTAATGCTAATCTTCTGCCTTCTTTCTTACCAGTAGCATCTGTATCTGGAATATTGACTACATATTCCGCCATTTTAGAAAGGTCCTCAAAAAGTTTCTCGTCTATATGTTCGGTTTCAGAATTAAACCAAATTGGGAACTCTCCTAAAGCCAAAAGAACCCAGACCATCAGCTACCGTCCTATGCAGAACCTGCATTGTAGCGCAGGTTCCTCTCTATGTCAACCCCCGAGGGCAATCTTTCGGATTTCCTCAATGGTCTGCCAGCGATACAGCACACCGTCCTTGAACACCAGTTCCAGAGCGCCGTCTTCAGCTTGGTCAAGCGTTTGCTGATCATACGCCACAAAGTTACCGTTGTCAAGCTTCTCAACACGAATCAGACCCTTGAGGGACTTCTTCATGCCGCTGTCGGTCTTGGGGTCTTTGAAGATTTCGACACCAACACCATCTTGCTGCACCCACGTAGCCTTCATTGCCATACCAAAGGTATCACGAGTGCCGAACTGATACGTATACGAACCGATACCAAACACAACGTTGCTGCTGGCAAAACCCTTGTCAGCAAGCCGCTGGATAATTTCTTGAGCCTTTTCCAGAGTGATCGAATCGCCATAGATAAGACCAACACGCTCATTGAGCATCTTGAAACCCTTCTCGTTCACGGTACCACCGAAGGTATCCCACAGAACTTCCACAGCACCCTTTTCTTCAGCAGTCAGGGTAACAGGCTCATCAGAAACCAGACGGTGACCATCCATGTAGTAGTACTGCTTGTCATAGCGATTCCACTCGATCTCAATTTCAACTCGACGGACTTCACCGTTGATTCGGAAGTAAGCCCAAGGACGGTCGTCACCCTCTTCACCATGAGCAGTTTCTTCACCAACGGCTTCAATCAGAATGTCAATAGCTTCATCAACATCAGCATCAATCACTTCCACACCGCACAGAATCTCAGCAGGATCGCCCGAGTCAGGACGGAACACAACCTTGGCAAGACCCAGAGCATTCGGTTCACGATTCAGGATAACATCCTTGAGACTAGGAGCGATATCCGTCAGGACATTCCAGAAGTCCCACGTATCCGAAACCACAGAGACAACACCCGAGGGGTAAACGTCCTGAATGATTCGACGGAAAGTCTCACGTTCGTCTTCCTTGCCGCCAGCGCACATCACCGAGTGTTCCGTAGCGGGAACCGAACCACCAAGAACCGGAGAGTCCAGACCAGCATAGAAGACCTCAAGGAATTCAATGGCAGGAATCGTGTCGGTACCCCAGAAGTAAACTAGATGACCAGCACCGTTGATTGCAGCATCTTGCAGACCGCCCACGCCGCGCATGGAGAAGTCATGACCTTGCCAGTTCACAAAGTCCAGAGGCGCACCAGTTTCACGAGCGTAATGATCTAGCACAGCACGATAACCGCTAGCGATAGTAGCAGTGTTGATCGACTTCCACAGCCAAGCCGACAGAGCAGTCTCAAGGAAGTTGGTAACCCAGAAGAATTCCTTTTCGGTATTCTTGATGGTCAGCATAGGAACCTTCAGGTTAACCTGAGAGCCTTCCTTCACTGCACGGATTTCAATAGGCAGATAACCAAGCTTGTGCAGAGCAGCAATGTGATCCATCTTCACGGAATCCGGACCCAGATAGGTATCCATGCGGCGCTTGTACAGCGTCAGAACTTCTTCCAGAGGACGTTCGAAGAAACCCTTCTGGAAGTCTTGAATCAGGAACGAAAGGATAAACCCTTGCAGACCGAAGAAGGTCACCTTGTCAAGCTTCTTACCGAAGACTTCAGGGGCGTGCTTGTTCGAACGTGCAGTAAAGTTGCTGTACACAACTTCGGTACCAGCGGGGTACTGGAAAGGGTGACCAACCTTGTAGCCGTCACAAGCAAGAATAGGATTAACGAAGTGCATGAGTTTTCCTTTCAGTGAATAGTTTCAAAGTATTCCTTAACACCCGGGTTGTCGATACCCGGAATGTTGAAGGCGTGTACAGCATCATAGCCGCCTTGGAGCAGGATGTCAACACCCTTGGAGAAGATTCCGTTGGTGACCATCAGTTCCAGTCGTTCCACGGCAGGCGTGCGGATAGCCTTTGCAAGGGCCAGGAAGGTCGCTCCACCGTCGCAAATGTCATCGACCACCAAGACGTTGCCCCAAGGCTTTTTAGCGTCTTCTGGCAGCGAGTAGATAACTTCTCCATCCTTTCGGACTTTGTTGTAGGTGAAAAATTCAACATCAGAATAGGAATCCGTAGAGTTCTTCAGGTCTTGATATTGCTGGATTTTGTTTGCTGCACCGGTATCAGGAAACACGATGCAATCCGGAATATCAACATGCATCGAAACCAGAAAAGCCTGATCATTCGTGAGAATGATTCGCTTACCAAAAAGCTCTTGTGTCACATAACTGTGCGGATCGCTTACCACAAGCAAAACCTTTTCATCCAAAGTATCGAACAGTTTGGCGAACACCTCAAGGGCAAAAGATTCACCTTCGTGGCAAACCCGATCTTGACGACCATAGGGAAGATAAGGCATTTGAACACGAATGTCACATTCGGTATTGAGACGACGAATGGCATCAACCATATTGAAGAACTGCATGATAACATCCGAGGTCATCTTGGTGTGATTGAAAGAAATCGTGACGACTTTACCAATGGATACCTTGTGGGTATCCAGAATCTTCACACCAACTTCACCACCCGGGAAAACCCAAGTATCGAACTTGACAAAAGTGAAGTATTCTTCTCCGTTTTCAAACGGAACAAGAGATAGAATTTGAATCATTTAGTCCTCCAGTTCATCACCAAGATACTCGTGCATTTCTTCCAAGGTTGTGAGAGTCAGATTGTTCATACTAATGAAGTCGCTCATTGCTTCTTCGCTTTTGAAGCGCAAAGTAGTAAGCTGAAGACCATCACCCGACATGTAACCCTCAGCGTACCATGAACCAAATTCGCCGCTAGCACACCGATTCATCAGATTGATTACTTTTTCGTCATCAGCCCACCTAATACCATTCGATCCATCACCACAGTCAACAATAACCATGTAAAGTTTAGTCACAGTGCAACCCCTTTCGTATAAGCCTCAAACAAACCCCAAGATCGGAAGAGCGTCGTGTAGGGAAAGAGT
>OGWO01000018.1_pt1 | contig 15233 bp, 29 predicted proteins | sample 1576001 | NCBI WGS metagenome assembly OGWO01 (sample SAMN07581522, study PRJEB24739) | freshwater metagenome | place: Singapore | collected 2015-01
GTAATACCTTTCATCAACATTCAGTACAATGTAATTGTTCATATTGGTTCGACGGGAGTGCGCAAGAAGCTCCACGTCCGACCGTATGATTTTAGTTAAGCACTTTACAGACGTAGAATGTCGAAAAATGCAAAATTTGATTTGTCACCAAAACGGTAAAAATTTGACCAAGCCGTGTTTTCGACAAACAGCGCACTTGGTCAAACAAACAGTAATTTTTTCAGGTTTTTAGAGAAAAGATTTGATGTGTAGCTGTTTTTGAATGGAGTATTGAATTATAAGCGAGGCACCGGCGGGAATCGAACCAGAGCCACCAAATTGAATTCAAAGCCATTAAAAACACATAGTTTTCATAATGGTGGACAAAACTGGTTGTTAATTGGCGCCAAACATCCCCTTAGTTATAGGAGATTGTATATTTATTAGCGCTTCAATATTATCAATCAGCAGGCTCTTATGTCCACCATTATACTTTCCCATCTTGTAGTTAAGTATCTCGGAAAGTAAAGCCTTTTGTGATTCTTCCATTACTTTGACTTTCATTTCAAGCTCTGCATTTTTCATTTTCAAAGCTTCAATCTCTCTTGTGTATTCCTCTACGCTGTCAGCAGAAAAGTACTTTGCTCTTTCGAAATCAGGAAAAGATTCTTCTATTGCCTTGATTACTTTTTCGGTAGCCTTATTTCTACCTCTTTTCAAATTACCCACCGATTGACGAGTAATTCCTATTCTTTTTGAAAATTCGCTGTCCCCTCCATGAGACTCTACGAACGAGTTAAAATATTTATTCATTTTTGTAAGGTTTTTGTTTCCAATTTGAAAGAATTTGTTTACATTTGCATATAAACCTACGTAAACAAAGACAAACATAAACAAACATATTCACAATGCAAAAAATATTATCCGAAAATGAGGCATTGGAACTTAAAGCTATCAGTAAGTACGCCGAAAAAATCAATGCTGAGCTAAAGGCTATAGGGTTGCAAGAGGTTAGAACCAATCTAATTTATCAAGTTATTGGAGGCCATCACTCAAACACTGACATTGAGCTTGCTGGAAAGCGTGTTCTTAAAAATTATCAAGCACTAATGGTATGACAGGAATTTGGATACCTACCGATGTATTAGAGTTAGATGATCTTAGTTTCTTAGAAAAGGGATTGTTGGCTCAAATGATAGCACTTTCGCAAAAAGACGGTTTTTGCTCTGCTGAAAATACATACTTCGCTGGGTTGTTCAAATGCGCAAACGAAACAGTAAGTAGGTCTTTGTCTAGTATGAAAAAGCTTGGATATATAAAAATAGAGATTGACAAAAGTAAAGGCAATTCTCGGAAAATATATCCATTATTGAGCGTAAGTAGCCAGCAAGTTTCAGAGCCTCAGCAAACAGTTTCAAGCCCACCACCCGAACCGCCACCAAAAAAAGAAAAGGCTAAAAAAGAGATTGAGCCTAAGAAAGTTTGGGGCGAGTATGTGGAAGGGAAAGGAGATGGCGAGCTTCATAGTATGATGAGCGAGTTCTACCACAAGAACCCAAACAAGTATGAAGCAGAAATGTATCAGGAGTTTTTGAGGTACTGGACGGCGCCAATTCAAAAAGGGGCAGGAAAGGGCAAAGAGAAATGGAGGACAATGGACACGTTCCAAGTATCAGGCAGATTAGCAACATGGGCAAAAAACTACAAACCTAAAATTGAATCAAAAGTCAATGGAAAAGCAAAATCAGAATGGGATGCAAATCAAACACTCAGAGAGGCATTTGCAATTGTCGAGGCAAAATACGCCTCTACAGGTTGATTTGGCAAATGTGCCACTTTCGAAAGTTCCAGAGCTTGCGATTCAGATTGCTTCAGCTGTAAGAGGAATGTCTCCAGTTCAAGCATTTATGTCTAGCGATAATCAGATTTCTTACCACAGAAAGCAGAACAGAACAGCCTTAGAATTAATTCTTATCGTTTTTGTCACAAAGCTATCAGATGCCCAAATGACAACCAATAGAATGAGTTCTTCTCAAATAACCACTTGTGTTGAGGATTTGGTTGATGAGTTCTGGATGCTAAAGCTTGAAGAAATGATTCTGGTTCTATCTGAGGCTCGAAAGAAGAAAACATTTAACAGGCTCGACCAATCGGTCATATTCGAATGCTTCAGGGAGTATCTCGAAAACAGACAATCGGTTGTTGAAGAGTCAAGAAGGCAGTCGCTCAAAGCTTCTGAAGAGGAAAAGCAAGAAGAGATTGAATTGATTAAAAATACATACGAGTCAATCAAGGATGGAAGCGCGACGCCATTATGCGAGGCGTTTTCTGTCATGAAAAAGCAAGAAAGGTATGATAAAGCGATACGTGAAGCGGAGTACAAAAACTACAAAGCCAAGTACTACGAAAACAAGCCAAAGCAAGATGCTGAAGAGTCGGCAGCCTAAACAATCCTCACACGTCGCCAATATGTGCCTCATTCTAAAATACGCAGGAATCGAGCACGAGACAGAATACAAGTTTGCTGAAAATAGAAGATTCAAATTTGATATAGCCATCCCAAGTATTAAGGTGGCAATTGAGTATGAAGGAATCTTTAGTGAAAAAGCTCGACACACGACGGCAACGGGTTACACTGGCGACTGTGAGAAATACAATATAGCTACGATTTTAGGTTGGAGAGTCCTGAGGTACACAGCATTAAATGTTGGTGATTTCTACAAGGATATCTCAAGCATTATTCATGGAAAGCATTGACGACTTAGAGGGGTATTTCAAAACTGCAACTCTTCCAAAAGAGCCTATTCAACTAGGCGACGGTGTGAAGGTTATTGATTGCGAGAAAATGGTAAAATCTCACATTGAGATACTTAGACGAAATTCTGGAAAATGGCGATTCTTTCCATACTACGAAAGATTGTTAACACTCAAAAATACATTAGAAAATGGCAAAGCAAAAATTGAATCCAAATGAGTGCATTATTACACTCGAAGAAAAATTGTCAGTCGAGGAATTAGAGCAATGTTCTGCAAGACTCGCAAATCTCGTTGAAGAGTTGGACGATTTGAAGGCTGAAAAATCAGCATCAGCAAAAAGCTTCAATGATCAAATTGAATCGGTGCAAAAGTCTATGACTATTGTCGCTGAGCAAGTGAAAACAACCATCCGTAAGACTGAGGTTCTTGTAACGAAAAAAGAAAATCGTGCCGAGGGCGTGATTGAGTTTGTGGACGCAAATGGCACTGTCGTACAGAGACAACCGTTGTTGATTGAAGCTGGCACGCAATTGCACATCGAAGACCAAATCGATGTAGTTGTTGAGGAAAAACCAAAGCCAGAAGATTACGGATTTGACCTCACAACTGGTAAGTGGGATAGTCCAGAATCAGCCAAGGCGTACCGCGATGCCATGAAGGCTTGGAATGACGTGTTTGTTGATGAAAACAATCCGCCACAAGCCGAGGATTATGGATTTGATCCAGAAAATGCTTCTTGGGATAATCCAGAACAAGAAGAGGCGTATCAAGAGGCTATTAAAGAATGGCACAAGCAATTCGAGGATATTAGTTAAAATGGTTATAGTTCCACTCAGGCGCAAGTCGATGTTTTGCGCCTGCTTTAAACCTTAGAATTATGAAAGAATGTGAAGACTGTGTGCCAGAATTGGTATCGAACATTGTCACCGCTTTAATCGTAATCGCTTTTTACATATTACTAGCATGAAAAATCTAATAACCATTTTAACAATAATCGTGTCGATTTCATTTTTAGCAAAATCTCAATCGACCTCAAAAGACATTGTCAGTCAGGTTTTTAAGACTGGATATTGGCAGAAGTTAAGCAACAACGAAATGAGGAAAATCCCTCCAAATAAGACAACGATTCTAGTCTTTGAGTTTGAAAAAGACGAAAAGACGAATTTTGAAAAATTAGTGTCCGATATGCTTAGGGATGGATTCAATATCCTTGTTGCGCAAAGGACTTTCACAGGAAAACGATACACTTACTCTATAATGGTTTTGACGATATGAAAAACTGCATAAACTGTAAACACTTCAAAACGCCAAAAGCGAAAGTCTGGAAGGTGGGAAAATGTTTGAAAACAAGCGTACACAAACTGAAAGGTGATGTTTGTGAGAAGTTTGAAGCTCAGTGTCTTTTTCAGGTTGGAGATGAGGTTGAGTATAGGCCAGAATACCAATCAGTTGTAGGTCATGTTTTAGGAGTTGTTGTCAAAGTTAATGGCAGTAATAGTGTATATCCTGTTGTTATTGAGACTAAAGGAAGCCAGACAAGGCTAAGCTTTACCCCAGACGGAAGGTATGTAACCGGCTCACCTCAAGTACTTTTTAAGGTAAATCAACCCAAAACGCTATAAATGAAACCATTATGGAAATTAACAACATCGTAATTTACGCATTTTTTGTCGGGTTTTTGTGGGGCGTAATGGGCGCTACTCTGGTTTGCTCCCAGCTTGACATACTCGATACGCTTTGGAGTAAAGCTTTAGTGCTAATTTTGTCTCCAGTGCTGTATCTTATCATTGGCGTGTACATCATTTCAAGGCTCATCTACTGGAAAATAACAGACATTCCAATTGTTCAAGACCTGACTTTCATTTTCAGGGTTAGGTTTATGAACTACAGAAGAGAAGACAAGTATGACGAGGCTGTATTTCAAGAAATGTTCGATAGGTTCTTAGAGCTTAGAAAGGCTCAAAAATTTGCAATTCCTGCAAGGATTATGGAGAAATACATTGACATTTTTATGAATAGATAACATGGAACAACAACAAATATTTGAACTAATAAAAGCCGAACGAGCCAGACAAGACGAGAAATATGGCGAGGAAAATAGAGCCAACTCAAATTACAAGTGGCTCACAATCCTAACCGAAGAGCTTGGCGAAGTCGCAATGTCAATCAACGATGGCGAACCGACCGACATCCTTGTCGGTGAGTTGACCCAAGTCGCAGCGGTTTGCGTCCAGTGGATTGAGAAGCTGAAAGGAGGTGAGAGATGAATAACGATCTAATGTTTAGTAGCAAAACGGATTTATGGGCAACACCTATAGAGTTTTTCAATAAGTATAACGAGAAATTCAATTTTGATATAGATGTATGTGCATTGCCTGAAAACGCAAAATGTGCCAAGTTCTTCACGCCAGAAATGGACGGACTAAAACAAGACTGGAATGGCACCTGTTGGATGAACCCACCTTACGGAAAGGAGATTAAAAAATGGATTGAAAAAGCTTATAACGAAAGTTTGAAAGGTAACACTATTGTTTGCCTACTTCCAGCACGAACTGATACGTCTTACTTTCATGAATACATTTATAGTAAGTTAAATGTAGAAATTGAATTTATCAAGGGGCGCTTAAAGTTTGGCGAAGCCACTACTCCAGCTCCATTTCCTTCTATGGTTGTAACTTTTAAACCCATAACACCATGAACCAAATAACCACCCCACAAAAAGAGCAGTCGCTTTTGAACTGCTTCATTGAGCCATGCAAGGGATGTATCGCCAATGATTTGATTCAAAACTGGAAGCTTCACGAGATTAAAGATTTCGCAGTTTGCCAGTATTACGACAACGGAATGTTTGTCGTGATTCGAAAGTCTGAAACAGTAGAGTTTTGGGTGTTTTCAGAAGAGAGTGAGGCTGTTGATTTTTGTTTGGATAGCATGAAGAAAGGAGGTGAATAATGGAAAAAGGAATGGCAATAATTGGAATCACGGCTGGCATAATGCCATTTATGAGAACCACGTATGTACAACAACCAAAGCTCATACAACAGCCAGAAGAACGTCAAAAAGTTGATCTCATGGCTTTGATTCAAGAAGTTTCTGGAATAGGTAAGAGAGGCGCTTCGTTGGCGGAAAGCATTATAATGCATAGAGCCACGACAGTCTACCAGAAGGTTTATTATAGAGTTTCAAGCGGATGGGTTATTAAGGTTTTTTTAAGAAAAAGAAATGGACGCTCAAGAGTTTCTAAATAGCAACCCAAAGAAGGTAAAGTCAATACTTAGCAGACAGTTAACTTCTGATTTCTTGGTTAGACAAATAGGAGATATTTCAATATGTAGGTATTATGAGACTGGCTTGTTTGTAGCAATTAGAACATATCCTAATATCGCCTTTTCAGTTTTCAAAACAGAGTCAGAAGCCGTAGACTATTGCTTAGATAGATTTCAGCCTCAGTTAAAGATTTTTTAAAATGCCAATAGACTACAAAAAATACCCAAAAAATTGGTTCAGTGAAATCAGGAGAGATATTCTTACACGAGCACAGAATAAATGTGAATGTTGTGGGGTGCCTAATTATGCAGCTGGTACAAGAGAAGGTAATGTTTTTGAGCCAGTGTCTGGCACCATTCATTTGGACATGGCTGGAAATGGTGAATTAAGCTTTAAGGAAGCTAAAGAGGTTTCAGAACATTTTACAGCTCTATTCAATCAAAAGCATATTGTTGTGGTCCTCACAATCTCACATACTGACCATAACATACAAAACAACAATTACAATAATCTTAAAGCTCTTTGCCAAAAGTGTCACAATTCATACGACGCAAAGTATAGAGCTCAAAACAGAAAGAAAGGAGTTAGAAAATGACACAAAAATTTAAGGTTGGTGACTTGGTGTATTGTCGATTCAATAAAAGGAAGGGAATTGTTTCTAAAGTTGACAATGCGCGTAATTGTATTGTTGTAAAATCTATTGATTTGGCGAGCCCTTGGAGTTTTATTTATAGCTTAAAAGGAGAGCTTTTTTATGATGGATTCATACACTTGAGAAAAGTCAAAACATTCACTTCACAAGATATGCTCGACTTCGCAAACTACTGCATCGGTGAAGGATTTACGAGTGATGCAAAAAAGAGAGATTTGGTTAACTTTTTAAATTCAAGAAAGGAGAATAAGTCATGAATGAGCCATTAAAGCTTCCAGTTGTTTACTACAGTGAGTACGCAGAACAACAAGAAAAAACAAACGAAATGCTAGGAATAGACAATAAGTTGTCAATATCCGACTACGAAGTACTTGACGGATATTTCTATGATGTGAGTGGAATAACCCAGCATACTGGATTTATAGAGCCAGCAAGTACACTTTATTCTGGTGGAGCGCAAAATACTATTGCAATGCCTATTGAAGAGCTTTTTCAAGTTATTGAGACGTGGAGAAAGTCTCAGGGTGTCTCAAAGGTTAAATCGTTAAAGCAAATTAATGAAAAGAAGGATGAGCTCTTAGCAAGAAGAGATTTGATAACCAATGGATGTCACCCAGATATAACGACCTCTGAAATGATTGAACTGGCTAACAATATAGACGTCATAAATGGTCAGATTGAACTATTGGATTGGATGGCAAAATAAGCAACTCAATCATGAAATCACCAGAACAAATCAAAGAAAAGAAAGAAGAGCTAATCAAGAAAAAGCTTGAGATAATCCAGAATTACAAGAATGAAATTGGTAAAGACGAAGAAGAGGCAATGTATTGGGCTAACGCTATGGTTCATGCCGATATTGAACTGTCTTTGCTGGATTGGGTATTGAGTTAATCACAGGTAGCGACACGATTGTCGCTACTAAACAAAACACAAAGCTTTCAAACATGATACTAGGATTTAAACAGAGGTTTGTACCGTCCATTCAAAGTGGAGTCAAGATACATACCATTAGAAAAGACAGTAAAAACAGATGGAAGCAAGGCAATAAGATTCATTTTGCTACAGGGGTTAGAACGAAGGATTTTAATTGCTTTCTTACTGGTGAGTGCAAAAGCATTCAGAAAATCAAAATTGAATATGATTTGAGCCACGCAGCGAAAGTATTTGTTGATGGTAGACTATTGAATCATAGAGAGATTTTTGAACTAGCTACAAACGATGGTTTCGGAGGAGCTTATGACTTTTTCCAATGGTTCAATGAAGATTTCGAAGGCAAGATTATTCACTGGACCACATTAAAATATCCTCAAAACGCAACAAAATAAAACATGGAAATAACTAAAGAGAATCTTGAAGATATTGTTGAAATGACTTGTAGCGAGTTGGCTAGTGAAATATCAAGAAGTAGAATTATTTCTCAAGAAGACTTGAAAATCAAAGCAAAAGTTTTTCTCAGTTTGGCTATCAAAAATAACGCCTCAAAGGTAAGCAAAGAGCTAAACAGCCAAAGAGAAAAGCTTTTAACTCAAATGAGAATAGGTCAAAAAGACCCAAAATCTAGAGAGTTAGAAATTGGAGAGGTGAACAGTAAAATAAAAAAGGCCAATAGAGTCAGGGAACAGGCTAAAGTTGTATCAGATAAAATCACTTACGCAAAAGCTATTCATCAAGTGATATTTGAACGACTAGGAGAAACAGAGTTATTGCAAATAATGAAAAAAGCACAAGAAATTCAAAACAAATCAAGATGAACGAACAAGTAATTTTAACCGTGGTATTCCTCTCGATAATCTACGGAATATCAATCCCGATCGTGTATCTATTCTCAAGTATGTATATGCAAAATGATGAAAGAAGCGAATTTAGAAGCGAAATTTACGCAATCCTTATGGCCATCTTTTCGCCAGTGACGATTGCGATATTTCTGGTGTATATTGCTCGGGAGTATTTTTTTGAGGAAGGATAGCATTATGAAAGAAAATTTCACGATTCAAGAGGTTTTGAATCTCATCAAAGAGAAAACTTGCCTTGATTTAAAGCCTTGCGAATACTTTGCAGGAATTAGAGAAATGTCAGGCAGAAAATACTTTAACGTGATACTCAATCAATCGCTTAGCAATTCATTAGATTATCAAATATTACTAAGATTTGCAAATAAGTACAAGCTGATTGACGTGTCACCAAACGGAGTGAAAAGAGTTGCAATTTTTCCACGAGTAAATAATTAAGACAAATGAGAGATACCGAACTACACAAACAACAAGCCATAGAAGAGCTTCAAGAGGTAGCCAACAGTGTTGCGCTAGAATACGCTTATTTAGGCGTTCATATTGAGCCAGACGATGCTCAAGAAATCGCAAAGAGTATTATCGAATTGAGCGCTAGTAGTCGGAACAGTATCAATAAGGTTCTGAAAGATTATTTTGTTAAAATTAGGGAGTCGTTTGGTGTAAAGCCAAAGTGGAAAAACAGGATTAAAAACCTTGCGAATAGCGGGTTTGGGAAACGTTAAACTTAAATTGTAACTTTACACTAACAGTCGCCAGCACACGAGTCTTGATATACTCTTTAATCTTACCATAAAAGAATTGAAAGGCACACGAGCCAAGGCAGTGCAAAGAGCTGGCGCTTTTACTTGAAAGACCATGCCAAATGTATATCCAGTTGAAAAGCAAAAAGAAATAGAAAAACGCATTTCGAAAATGAACAACAACGTAGCCCACCCACCACACTACGGAGGCAAAGATAATCCGTACGAAGCTATCAAGGTAATTCGTGCCTGGAACTTAAGCTTCGAACTTGGAAACACCGTGAAATATATTTCGAGAGCTGGCAAAAAAGACCCAGAAAAGCATATCGAAGACCTTGAAAAAGCTAAAATATATATCGATTTTGAAATTGAGAGGTTGAAGAAAGAGCAATCTGAATCGTAATCCTTACAATGTAGCCACCTCCTTTTGTTGGGAGGTGGCTTTTTGTTTGTTAGCGTATATCCTCTTTTGTGAAATCTGTTTGCGTTATCTTTTCAATTTTACTTTTTGGGATTATCTTTTTTGTGCCATTGTCGTACTGTAATATAATTGAATCGATTGTTATATACCCAATTACATCTGAGTAAAATATATGGTCGAATAAAAATGATTCCATGTCATTAGCCAAAATATAACCAACGCCTTTAACCGATTTTGTAGCTATTTTGTCTCCTACAGTATTATATATCGAACAATTTATAGTTGTATATTTTATCGCCCTATCTGCATAATTGTAAATATCTATTCCAAATCCTATAGAATACAAATCCCTCATAATTGAAACTTCACTTATTTTTAGATTTTGATTTAATACATCATCGTATGAACAATGAGTAAACGACTCAAACTCTCCATCTTTTGACAATTTTATAAACATATTTACTTTGTCTATAAAATACATTGTCGTTGATCCAGTTGTATCTATTTTCAATGGCTTATCCATTGACTCGTCAATATATTTTTTATCAAACCTGTTCTTTGAGATAAAACTTTTTAGCCTTGTCACAAAGTCTTTGTTTTCTACACTTTTCTTTATTTCTAGATTGCACTCATTTGTGAGCTGTTTTAATTTTGACTCTGGAACCCCTTTATTTAAGCAAATTATTACTGGCGTTGTAGAAAACTGCTTTGTAATAATATAACCTAAGTTTTTTGAAAAATATGAATACGTTTCATAACCTAGAAAGGCGTTAATCTCCTTTATATTCTTGAAGTCTCTTTTCATTTCTGTAAAGTCTGGATAAAAATACCTTTGTGAATGAGATTTGAATGAAATCATTAGAATTGCCACCAATGAAATAGATTTGAGTAGATTTTGCATGAACGTAGATTGTGTTTTTAGGTTTTATTCTTACAATATACTACCCAGAAAAAAATAATCCACAAAAACTTGACAAATATTAACAAATGTCTGTATGTTTGTAGTGTCCAAATTACCAAGTAACAATGTACTCGTACATCAATGGCAAAACTTTCTTCCATTTTGCCGTCAAATGTTTGAGGGCTTTTTTTATGCAATTTCCATTCGTTTCTGCCATTACCAATAGGTAATTAAGTATAGATGAACGGTGTTGCCTTGCCAATAAAGGTTTAAAGACCTTTGCCTGTTACTTGGGTTGGACAATTGGTAAGTGCAGCACCGTTTTTTTTGTTGTCCTTCCGTCGGTGTGCAAAATCCCGAGCTAAAGTATTTTGTAAAATGTCCAAACAAGTAAACACAATGCAACAATCCTTTCAAATCGTCCTCATGTCGGACGAAAATCCAATTCCCGTACAATTACCTCCATTTTTTGCTGATTACACAATCAGACCTCAGGATTATATCGAAATCAAGCGAAGCCTTGGCGATATGTTCGACGCATACATTCGCTCGGAATCTTACAAAAGTCGAGACTGGGACGGCGAACACGCACCAGACTTGTTTATGTTCATGAATGAGTTGCTTGATAATCTCTTCTTGGCGAATATGTCAAAGCCGAATACTAATGTAACTATCAATCACAACTAAATCGGGACGAGCCATGCAAAACATAATCAAGAATTTCGATTTTAACGGTCACGATGTGCGCATCATTACAAGCGAAGACGGTCACATTTATTTCGTTGCAAAAGACGTGTGTGAGGTATTAGGTTACACAAAAGCGTCTTCAACAATAGTTCAAACACATTGCGAACCAAAAGGGGTTACCGAAATGGTAATACCTTCTAATGGTGGAGAACAGAAGCAATTTGTAATCAACGAAGGCAACCTTTATCGCCTGGTCCTTAAATCACGAAAGAAAGAAGCTTCTGTATTTGAAAGCTGGGTGTGTGATGAAGTGCTGCCAAGTATTCGCAAAACTGGTCGCTATGAATCAAAACCCCTATCCCCTGCCGAACAACTCCTAGCAAACGCTCAACTCCTCGTTGACTTGGAGCGAAAGCAAAACGAAATGGACGACAGGCTCAAGGCAATCGAGGAGACCAGAAACGAAGCAACAAAGGCTTTACTCGAAGCTGAGCGAAGCACAGACGAAGTTCCAGAGGAAACGACAAGGGTAAAGATTCGCAGAATCATAAATCAATATTGCAACGCCAAAAATGCCGACCACCGAAGCGTCTGGCACGTGATTTATGATAGATTGTATTATCGATACGGCGTCAACCTTCGAGCGATCGTGAAAAAGAAAGGCGAAGCGACACTGGATGTTGCTGAGCGCCTTGGGCATCTTGATAAGATTTATGCGATTTGTAGTAGGGAGTTTGTTTAATAACTAAAGAGGACACTGCTAAGTGTGTCGATATGTAAAATGAAATCAACTATAGATATATTGAAACAAGTTGCAATAGTGTTAATTATTTTGACTGTGATTTGCGGAGTTTGTGGGTTAATTATGCAAGCAACAAGGCAAACTTTCAAGATACAAAGTGACACCTTCAGGAAAGTTGAGAACATTGCTCTTTTTGCCTTTTTCTGCGGTTGCGTCAGTGGAATAGGATTGTCTATGATTGCAATTGTACTACTGCCTTTGCATAAATAAACTGTAGTAGTTATCAATTAATAAAAAAAACAGGCTACTCAACGCAGCCTGTTTTTTTATTTCCCCTTTTTCTAGTTCTCCCTCTCAATCTCAATTCGAAAGACTCGTTTTTCTACATCGTCAATCTTTTCAAGCCTCTTTGAGAAGCTATTGAAAAGCCATGCAGTAAGCCCTAGTGGCGTGAGGGTTTTGATTAGCTCTGTGAGTGTTTCCATTATGGCGAAAATGATTTAATCGCCCCAAGTACAACCAGTCCAACCAGTCCCCACTTCTGGATTTTCAGTCCAGTTATTTGTCTGGTCAATTCTGAATTGTATTGTAGGCTCGTGGAAAGATTTTTTTCGCTTTGGTCAAGCTTTTGCGAGAATTTGAAAGACTCGACTCTTGTGTCGAATAAGATTTTCTCGGTAAGCTTCAATTTTTGCTCAAGCGCTGAGATTTGAAGCTGATTGCTTACTACCGTCTGAAATCCCTTTTCATTGAGCACGTAGTAGCCTTTTGGCATTATCTTAACAAGCCTATCCAGCGTTGAGTCACTTATTGATATACTTGTTAAGGTACTCTTGCTTTCGGCTTGGAACGAGACCAACGACGCTATCAAGGCGACGATAATACACTGAATCAATCGCTTTGGTTTTTTGAATGGCGACACTATCATTTGGAATTGCGATTACAGGTTTTTGTTCGACCTTTTTTGACTTGAATATTTTTGATACTGAGTAGGCTAGAATAACGAAAATCATTATCAAAATCGGAGCTTTGTAATCACTCCAAATCTGGGTCGCCTTTTGCAAGAATGGCTTCATTTTGCTTACTTCTGATTTTAGTTAGCAGATAATTATGATTCGATATAGCCTGATTTAGCTCACTAATTGAAGAGTCAAGTTTCTTTTCGAGTTGTAGCAACCGCTTTGACTTCTCGTTAATTCTGTCATTTTGCAGGCTAAGCTTGTAAGTGTTCTCATCCACAGTCTTTGCCATCTCTTGAGCTGATATGATAGCGCTCTGAGGCGACACAAAAGAGGTGTCTGCAACAAAGTTTTGAGCCTCCAAGATTTGCGCCTGAAGCGTGTCTGGTTGTTGAACAGCAGCCCACCCGTCGGAATCCGATTTTTGAACAGTTGCCGTTTGGCTAAAATTATCATGCGAATTTTTGCATGATGCGAATAATAAAACTGCGCTAAACAGTAAAATAACTAAGTTTTTCATTTTTACACTTTGTTTTGAATTGTGAAACGAAATAGTTTAATCTATTTTTCCAGCCATTTTTACAAGCCTTGTAAGTAGCTGGACGTGTACGAGGCATTACTTTTAACAACCATGTGCCTCTATCCTTGAGTATGGCCTTAGATAATTTACAATGGTCATATTTATTTATCGCCGAAACGGTTTGCGCCCCAAATTTCCCGTCTGGCTTTACTCCTACTACAGTTTGAAACTTTCGAATATTGAAGCCTCCATTTACTAGGTAGTCGTACATGAGTCGAGCTACCAGTTCACTTTCGATTAAATCACCATTCACGGCATCCCAGTAGTATTTTTTGTAGATATACTTGATTCGCTCCATCGTCATTTTTCGGTGGTCGTTTTTGGTAATCATGCCGTCTTTGTCGGCATCAAATAACCTCCAGTCTTTTTCTGATGATACAATTTGCTTGAATCGCTTAAATGTGATTCCTGCCTTTGTTCCGCCCCCATCATTATCATAATGGTAAGCTGTATATCCTACCCCTTCAAGCTTCATAGTTTCGAGATGCGCTAGCTCGAAGCGATTCGCAACTGTTACTTGACAGGCGAAAAACAAAAGCGCTATACAAAATACAAAATTCTTCATAAATAAGCATTTTTAGACGTTTTATCTTTAAAATAAACAAGGCAAAGTAATTTTTATCATAAAACGATAATTTGTTAGAAATTTTTTCAATACAAATATATACAGTTCTCATACTTTTATATAAATTTGTTCTATACATTTTCAAATGATATAGAAAAAATTTATAATGAAAGAGAAAATCTTACAAGCGCTAAAAAACAAGTATAAAAACTTGGGTTTGGGCGATAAAGCTCTCGAAAGCATTGCAACAATGTTGGCAACAACTACCACAGAAGAGGCGCAAATCGAAACTGCTGTGGCTGGTGTTGAAGACCTAGCAAAAAGCTTTCAATCGGAGGCAGATAGAATCCGAACAGAGGCGACAAGAAAAGCACAAGAGGCAGCACAACAAAAGAAGGACGACAAGGCAGACCAAGGCGGACAAGGAGGAGCAAAAGGGGGTGGCGATGATATTCCAGCTTGGGCAAGAACGCTAGTTGACTCCATCCCAGCGCTAACTCAGAAAATCGAAACATTAGAAAAGGGTTCTGTATCGAAAACAAGGCAACAAGTATTGGAGGAGAAATTGAAGGACGCCCCAGAAAGTTTTCGAAAATCGACACTCGCATCTTTCAATCGCATGAACTTCGAAAGCGACGACGATTTCAACGCATACGTGCAGGAAACGCACGAAAATGCACAAGAAATTGCAAAGCACATCAAGGTTGAGCAATTGCCAGGTGGCGCTCCGCAAGGAAGAACAGCGGTTGAGGAAGAGAAGACTAACAAGGAAATTGACGCTTGGGTAAGCTCAAAAACTCCACCTAAAACAACTTAAACGTTAACAAAATGTCAATCCAACCTAAAAAAAACAACCGTTGACGACGGCATTGTAGTTTTCAAGGAGATTTTGGAGACCGCCTCGGGTGGATTCACACTTGATACTACAGGCCTAGTTGCTGATTCGTATGTGCCAAAAGGCTCGCCAATCGGTTTCAACGAAGCAACAAGAGTTGCAACTGTACAGATTACAGCAGAGTTGCAAGCTGACGCAACCAATACAGCGACTACCTATCAGGTGAAAAAGGGTCACTTATTTGCTGTTGGCAAGTATCTGCCTATCGTGACTGGGAAACAGATCGGAAGAGCACACGTCTGAACTCCAGTCACCTGAAGCTATCTCGTATGCCGTCTTCTGCTTGAAAAAAAAA
>OGWO01000019.1_pt1 | contig 14777 bp, 19 predicted proteins | sample 1576001 | NCBI WGS metagenome assembly OGWO01 (sample SAMN07581522, study PRJEB24739) | freshwater metagenome | place: Singapore | collected 2015-01
GTTTCCCAGTCACGATAGGCCTAAATTAAGTTGTTGGGAAAATACGTTTATTAAGAAACGTAATAGATTTTTTTACATCGATGCCACATAAGATGTGAGGGAGGTGGCATATTCGTGTTATATGTATATTGTTATATTGTCAAAGTCGCAAAAATAAAAAAAGCCCTCCAAAAGAGGGCCATTTTTTTACCGGTTTGCAAAATTTATAATATCGGACACGAACCTTTAGCACATAAAATTTCGGTAATAATTGAATTTGTGCGAGCGTATTCGTTTAAATATGTTGTTCTTGATTCGTTTAATGCACCATTTTTCATCCATGAATCTGGATTAGATGGGTTGGAAACTAGATCCCAAGTGAGTAATTCAAAGTCGTCTTGTACTTCCATTACTTCACCCATTTGCTTTAATGAACCCATTCCACGAGATGAAATACCAATGATTAAGCCATTTCTAACTAATGCACCAGCAATACGGCCTGATGAAGTACCTAAATCGCCTGAGTCAGCAAATATTTCTACTTTGCCCCAAATTTCATCACCTCTCCACCACACTTCACGAATAGCATGTGATGCGTTTTTAAGGTTGATTACTTGCGAATCAGGGTGGTCCAACTCACCTACCGTTTCGGTAGATTTCTGTTGAATTTTGCGCGTAAAATTGTCGATTTCACGTTCCCACAATTCACGTTTGTAATAGCGACCATTGCCATTTTTTACTTCTACAGTAGCTAATATCCCTTCAACAAAGATGTTACCGCCTTTGCTCATCCCCTCAACCAATTTCATTGGTTTTGGATCAAAATGTCTGGTTTCTATTAATAGTTGCTTGTTCATCTTAGTAATCCATTCCGTCCATTTTTCCTTCAAGATCATTACGTAAATCGTCTTTCATGTCTTGAGAAATATTGTTGTAGTTGTCTAAAATTGAATCGATACTTTCACCTTCATCGTAACGACGTTCAGCATCTTCTTTATATTGTAAATATTCAGCTGATGGTTCATCTTCTATTTCGTCAATTACTTCTTTAGATTCAGCTTTTTTACCCTTAAATTTTGACATCATTTTTTCAACTTTTTTACGAGCTACTTCTAATTTTTTGATATCTTTTTCAAGTTCTTTTACTTTTTTCTTGTCGGTTAAGGCTTTCATGTCCTCATCTTCGTCAAGTTTACCAAGTTGAGATTTACGTTTGTCAATTAGTACGTCAATTTTATCTAATTTAGCTTGAAGTACTTCGTGTTCTGCTTCTTTGTTGATATCAGCTAAATCTTTTTCTACACTTTCTTTTAACGGTTGAGTATTTGAAACTTCATTGATGCTCATTAATTCTTCATCAATCATTTCTTGAATAGCTTTACGAACAGTAAGTTCTTCAAGTGATTCGCCTGCTTCTTTTCTACGCTTAAGTTCTTCTTCGCGTTTTTGCTTTAATTTAGCTTTAATTTCTTCAGGTGTGAATTTTTTATCAGATTTAGTTACAGCATCTTTAACGTCAGATTTAAATTTCTCTACACCTTCTTTTAAATCACCGTAACCAGAAGATTTGTATTTGCCTTTAGCTTCTTTTGGCTCACCTAAACCAGGTGCTTCAGTTGTATATCCTAAACCTTTAACACCAAATTGACCATCTTTTGTATAATAAATTGGATCTTTAGCTAAGTTTTTAAATACGATATCCTTTAATTGCTGCATTGTTTTGTCAGCATTTTTAGGATCTTTCATTTCAGCATAGTAACCCATCATAATTTGATCAAAGATCATATTGTCAGGATTTTTCTCGTCTGAATGGTCAAAGTTTTTTTCAAGATCTTTTTCTACAGGTTTAGAAACTTTTTTCTCTTCTGCTTTAACTTTCTCGTCTTCGTTTTCTTTTTTAGCTTCAGCTAAGAAATTTTCGAATGCAGTTTCGTAAGATTCTTTTTTAGGACGATCCATAATCGCAGGCATTACCGAAATAACATTCTCAGAGATAATGTTTTTGGTTTTAAGTGATGCTACTGCTTCGTCAAACGTAGCAGCGTTGCGTACGATATTTGGAAATTGACGTTTTGCCTCTGTAAGGAAAACACCAACGTGTCCTTTACCTTCTTTGATTAACAAATACTGATCTTGTAATGTCTTTTTCATTATTGTTCTGATAAGAGTTGTTTTATTTCTTTTAAATAGCTTAAAACTATTTCGATTGGTTTGTTGATGTCATATGAACCATCGTTTCCGCCATACAATTCAATAGTTTCGTTTTTAGCATTTGAAACAAGTGGTTGAATCTCATTCAATAATTTTTCTATTTCATCTAACGAAGCAATACGTCTTTTTTGAACGTCATTCATTTCGTTTAATGTTTCGTCTTCCCAAAGTTGTTTAACTTCTAAACCAGATCCCTTAATTTTTTTAGGTACTAGTTTATATTTGAATTGTTTTACGTAAGCATTGTCTTTAACACCTTCTGCTCCCGCACTTGGACCCATACCTAATGTAGCACCAGGACCTTCTTTAATGTTTTTGGTTTTCTTAAACGCATATTTAGTAGCCATTCCTATACCTTCACCAGGTACAGCAGTAGCACCACCAGCATTGGTAGCGCTCATTTCTGCTAATTTCTTGCGAATTATGTCTTTAAGTTTATCCATTTACAGTTTCCAATTCATTGATTAGATCATAGTATTGTAACAGGTCAACTAAATCGTTATCGGTAATTTTAGCATTTTTAGCTGGTACCTGGATAATATTGATGATTTCGTTGATTTTGATTTTGGTTGTCTCGTTTTTGGTTTTGGAGTTTAATTGAGTTAACTCTTCTTTAATTTCTATAACTTTGGTTGTATAGAAATCTTTTAAACGAGATGTATTGTCTACAGATGTAATAAATTCTTTAAGAATTTCTTTTTGACGTGGGTGTAAATTATCATATTTTGTATTGAAGTTTTCTAATACCATTTTATATGCTAATAAACGAACATCTTTGTCTGCATTTTGAAGTTCTTCCATTACTTCATCACGAACTTTACCAACTTTAACTTCAGCAGCTGTTAAGTGCTCTAAAATAGTTACCTTATTGTTGATAGCTTGTTCAGGATCAGTATTGTGAGGAGCATTCGCCATCTCTACTAATGTATAAAACGCAGCAAATACTTTGTAATTGGGTAACTTGTGATTGAAAAATTCGTTGATGTTATAGTGTTTTTGAATTTCACTAATCAAGTTATATTTCTGGCGTTTGATAGCACCTCTATTTAATGTTTTAGAAGACTCAATTAATGTGCTAACTACCACGTTTGCTTTACCTTCAGTCAATGAAGTTTTTTTCAACAAGGTTTCATATAACTTGTACTCACGACCCAATTCCGATTTAACGAAATATTTTTTAAGTATATCTTTTGCCGGGGAATCCTTACCGTCTAATGTATCGGTAGTAATCTGTCGAACTAAAAGTTCAAAGAGGATACCTGTATTCTTATACTTTGAATGTTTGACTTGCATTCTGTAATATTTGTTTATTTATAAATATATGAAATTTTCTTACTCTCGTATCTGTGATTCATCCAATAGTGAATTTCCTCTAATATCTGACTCAAAAATTATTTGTTTAGTTTGATTTTTAATATCATTGAACATTCTCTTATTAGGATTTGGTTTTCCTTTAGTTTCAAGTGCTAACGGACTACCGCCTTTGTATTGAGGTTTAATTGAATCTGATGAATCTCCATCCTTTTTAATACCATCTGAGCCGATTCTGTCTTTTCCAAATGCATTGTCTTGTGTATTTTTATCTGTTACTTTTTCTTCAGGGCGACCTAAATCAGCATCTTCATCGTAGCCTAAAGGTACGTTAGTAGCTTCGTATCGGCCTCTACCGTATAGAGAAGCTAAATCGTGTGGTGTACCATATGATTTTCCTGTTTCCAATGGATCGTTACCTTCGTTTTCAATTTGTGCAATACGGAATTTACGTTTAGCATCTTGTAAAAGCAAGTCTCTATATTCATCATATTGATCTTCACTCAAGTGGAATAAATTTTCATAGATCCAATCAGTAGGTAGGATCTTATTTTCCATCATTTGAGTAGCCAATTCAACTTTTTCTTTCATTAACGCTATACGTTCTTGATCGTAAATGATAGACGGTGTAGTTAACGATAATTCAAAGTTTGTCATACTTTCGTCACGGTAACCTTGAGCGTATAAGTGAACCAAAGCAATTTTAGTCAACTCAGATACTACAATACGTTGGATACGTTCAATTGTGCGCGCGAATCTGATGTCTTCAGCGGCTAATGTAGCTTTACCTGTTAAATCTTTTTCATAACCCATAAACGCTTTAGGTACCTTAAGGGCAGCAAATAATTTATCACGTAAGTAGGTAACGTCTTCAATACCACTCCACTGTAAACCTCCTAAATTGTCAATTTTAGTTGCTTGATCATTTCCACGTACTGGGATGTAGAAGTCTTCAAGTAGGTTTTGCATGTTGTACTTTAAGTTATAATCACCAGTTTGTTGATCAATGTATGGAGTACGTTTCATTTTGGAAATTGTTTTCTGCATGAAGTTTTCTACCTCAGCAGGTGCAATATTTCCAACGTTAATATAGAAAATACGTTTTTCAGGTGCGCGAACGATACGGTGAATTAACATCGCATCTTCCATCATAATATATTGTTTAAACAATTTACGAGCAGGCTCTAAATACGATCTACCATAAGGTAAGAAGTTAGTATCCGTTAATAAACGGAAGTGAGCCATTTCATAGTTGTCAAAGAAAATAGCATTTGCTTGGTTACCTGAATTTGGAACGTTGTAGTAACCATAATCCGAAGGTGATGAGATACCATCTGGATCAAAGCGGAAACGTACTGAATTTGGATGATCTTTATCATATCCGTCTTGTCTTTCAATATGGAATGCATTGTAAGGAATTACATTGTACACACCAAATTTTTCAGCAATTTCTAGTTTTAAGAAGAAATCACCATATTTCAACATATTACGAATCCAAGGCCATAAGTTAAATTCTACATTTAATACATCGTAAAATAGATTGTATAGAATTTTTTGTACATCCTCATCCGAGCTACGAATTTGAAGCACTTCACCCATATCATTACGTAAAGTACTTTCGTCAGATAAGATATCTAGGGCAGAAGCAATGATAGCATCTGTATCCATTGAATCATATTCGGAATAAAGTGTGGGGCGTAAAGTTTGGTAATTAAATGAGCTTTGATATCCATAAATTGAGGTGTGTGAGTTGGTGTAGATACGATTAAATCGGTCTACAAGTGCATTTGTCTCATATTCACCTGAAATTTGAATTTTATTGATATCAAATACTTTCAATTGGTTATCTCCTTCATTACGGATGATAACATCAGTTGAAAATAGTCGTCTTAATCTACTAAATAATCCTGTATCTGCCATATTTTTATTTTAAAAGCCAAGAAATGTCTTCTTGACCATTTGAGTAAGGGTTGTCTATTCGGTATGGGTTATTGTTATACTTATCAGCATAGCTTGGCCCGTTGGAATAACCTCCAGCATATGCTGTTTTGGAATTGCCTATTCCATTTAACATACTTTTGGTCATTTCCATATTACTTGTTCTTAATTTAAATGCGGTTTCACGTAAGTAACAACCGATACAAAACGCCATTACTAAATCGTCATTGTATCCTGATTGGGCTTCTGCTCTACCGTTTCTCCATATAAATACTTTCATTTCCTCTAATAGGCGAACAGAATGAAAAACAACTCCTTTATCCATAACAGCTTCTTGGAATTTACCAATTGCAATTGGACGAGTAGTGTTTGACATTGTGAAACCCGGGGTCATTTTACTATGATCCATGTATGGGTCAAAGAAAGAATCTACATTATTTGTTCCACCTTTTGGTGAGTAATAGAAATTTTGATAACCTCTATCTAAAATGGTCTGTACAGTTGACCAGCCTACACTTTGATTTTCGACAGCTAATAGTGCATTATTATATTCCGTTGCAATGCTAACTAATAGATGACCATAATCCTTAGTATTGATTTGTCCCTTATATTCACCTACCTGAGTGAATGATTCAACATCAAAGATGTGAAAGGCGGAAAAATCCTTACCATCGCCACGAGCCACATCGGCTACTATCAGATAGTTCCTTGAATAATCCGCTGGTTCCCAAATCCATAGGTTTTGATCTACACCACGTTTTTCTAGAGGTTCTTTCACGTGAAATTGTTCGTAAAAGGTAATGTCTTCTGGTGGAAATACTGTGTCACCAGATGTTGTAAAGTCACAGTCACATTCTTGGGCTGCCATTCGAACGCCCAAGTCTTTGTCTTGTTGATCTCTCCATGATTGATCTCGTTCAGGATGTACTTCCCAAGGTAATCTAATAGGTAAGAAACTATTTTCACCCATTTCAGCAGAAACCCACGTTTGATGGAACCAGTTACCTGTACCATAAGGTGTAGATAATGCAATACATCCACCACCAGTAGCTAATGTTTGTTGAGCTGAGGCCCATATCTCACCAATGTTGTGAATGAAGGCAGCCTCATCTATGATCAACAAAGAAACGGCTTCTGATCGACCTGCATCTGCTGATGCTCCAACTGCTTTAATTTGAGATCCGTTTGGTAATCGGAGAGTTAATTTGTTTGCCTCGTCAGGTTTATTTGCAAATTTAAGCCAAGATGGTAAATTTTCATACATGAATTTTACCTTGGTAACCATGTTTTTGGCGGTTTCTTGCTTAGTTGCAATACAAAGGATGTTTTTATCCTCGTGGAATATCATTAACCACAATGAATAACCTGCGGCTAATGTTGAGATACCTAACTGACGAGATTTGAGTACTATTGAATATGGATTCTCTTGGAATAGAGTAAGTACTTTTTCTTGGAATGGATAAAGGTTAAAAGGTACTCGTCCACGCTTTGGGTGCTGGATCTGGCAGTATTTTTTCATAAAATATGCTGGTGATTGGGCACACTTTATATACTCCTCTCGGACGACTTGTTTTAAACTTCTTTCTTCCATTATTTAACTGCCACCAATGTAAGAATAACAAGTAGAGAAGCCACGAATCCTCCACCCAACCATTTAATTCCTTTCTTTAGGTTGGTGTTTTTATTGGTAAGGTCAGTTACATCATGTTCAAGACCTTTAATTATTGTGTCTTGTATAGCAACTGTTTTTTCATATGCTGCTACTTGTTTGATATAATTTGATTCTTTAGCAACGTAAATATTAATTGTGCTATCTTTAGCATCAATTTTTTCATTCAATTGCCATACTAATTTATTGATTACTTTTAATTCAGCAATAGCAGAATCACCTCGTGTAAGGTCAATTGCAATTGCTCGTGCTTTATCGTGTGAAAAACAAATTTTATCTGTAACGGTCTGAGAAAAACTGCTCGAGCTCAGTATTAGAAGCACTAGTAAGATCTTTAATTTTGTTGCCATAATATGTGCGTGTTTGTTGTAGCTCTTGTTCTGTTAATTTAATTTCTGTATTCAATGAATCAACAATTTGATCTTGTTGTTCGAGTTGTTTGTTTAATGCTTGTTGTCCTACTTTTAATAGTTCAATACGGGTTTTTAATGCCTCTATTTCTTTCTTTTGTTTGTCGTATTTACCAGTTACAGGTTTTTTAACGTCACATTTAACTAAAAATACAAGTAACAATAAAAGTATCCCACCTATGATAAGATGGGATAACTTTAGTTGGAATGTTTTATTTGAGATCATGCCTCTACTTCTCGACCAGCAGCACGTTTCAAATCGTCCATCATTGTTTTAGCGAATTTGAATTTGTCTTTTGCTAGTTTTAAGATACCATCAATTTTAGCTTTATCATCTTTATTTTTCTTAACGGATGCTAAAAATTGATTGAATTTAACTTTCTTTTCTTCAGGTGTACTACCTAATTCTTTAGCAGTTGTATCGCTACTAATTGCTTTAGTTGCTGCTGCTACTTCATCATCTTCAGCTTCTGCCTTTTTAGGTTCAGCTTTAGGTGCTTTTACTGCTTTAGGTGCTTCAACTGGTTTTTCTGTTGATTTTCTACCACGTTGTCCTGGCTCTTTCAAACCTAATGCTTTTAAAATTGCATTATTAGTTTGGTTAGCTTGAAGTGGGTTACCTGAATCGTCAAATTCGGTTTGTTTTTCTAGGGCTTTTTTAACACGTGGGTCTTGGTTTTTACCAACTACTTTAGAGCGAATTGCTTTAAGTACTTCTTTTGCTTTATCAGCATCTTTTTTAAGATCGTCACGGCTAAGACCCATATCTCTAAGAATCTCGTCTGTAATATCTTTTGTAGCGTCCTCTAGGGTTTGATCTTCACCATATTTTGCTGCTACTTGTTGATCAAATCGACCACCAAAATCAGGAATTTCATTTAGATCTTCAGCTTCAGATACACCTGATTTTTGAAGTTGTTGGAGTTGTTTTTGAGCAGCTGCAATTTTTGCTTTTTCAGCTTGGATTGCTAAATTAGTAGCTTTTGCTTCTTCTGGAGATTGACCTACCTCATTTAGGGCAGATGATATTTCTTCACGTATGATTTCGAGTAAACGAGATTTTTTCATTGTCTAATTTTGTTTATAAATATTAGATTCCTATTACTCTTTTAAGTTTCTCGATTCTTTCCTCGGTAGTACCCGATAGTCTAGCAAAATGGGGAATTTTGGTTTTATATTTTTCGATAAGCTTACAAATTTCTTTATCGATTTCTTTACGATATTCCATATCTGTAGTACGAACTCCATTGTCTTCTAATTCAACACCCTCAGGTGAAACATAGAAAATATAGTCATATTCGCGCAATAAATGCGAAGCAGCCTCGTTTATTGTATCGGCTATAAAATATGGGATCGAAGCAGCTGAACGTGTAAATGCCATTACATCAATTACTGTACGATCTGTAATTACATTTTCTAAATATAATTCACTTGAACGTTCAGCAAAAAATACAAATTGACCTTTTAATGTTGAGTCAGTGTTTAATGGAATGCCTAAATCACGTAGATATTTTGAACGCTCAGTTCGAAATTCATAATCAGCAAATTCAGGTAATTCTCTTAATGCATTAACTAGTGTTGTTTTACCAACTGAAATTGTACCACAAAATCCTATTCTCATAACTTTAATATATTAATTAATTTTTATATTTCCAAATAAACCCATAAGCTGTTTTTTGCCTTCCTGAAGCGCAGTCAGCTATTTGGTTGCCTGATTTTCCTATACATCTACCTGCTTCTTGGGCAGATTGGAATTCGTTGAGTAAATTGTTTTGAAGATCATACTGATGGATGGTTTTTTGGGAATTGCTTTTATGTTGTCCTTTTAAATCTAAATTAGGTTGGATGTTATGTTTAGATGCTTTAGTTTGGATTATTTTATTAATAGTTTCCTGGGTTTGTTTTTTACCTAATTTAGCTTGTCTTATTTTTTCGCCATGTTCTTTTGGATATTTTTGGCCCATTTTATTTTGACTTATTTTTTGTTTTTGTTCTTTAGTAAATTTCAAACCTTTGTTTCCATCTCCACCATCAGTTAAATTATACCCATGAGGAAATCTTGTATTATGTTGTTTTATATATAATTTTTCTTTATCATTTAATTCGTCTATATTGCAATGTTCAATAATTTCTCGTTTAAAACAATTCTCACCGTATTTTTTGTATGCTTTATTTAATAATAAACCAGAACCTTTATATTCATCTATGGATTTAGTTCCTATTTGTTGACCAATATAAACAATTTTATCTTGTTGATTTTTAACTAAATAAATATAGGGACGCATATTATTGTTTTATTATACATATACGTCCCAGACATTAAAGTCAATTTATTTTAAAAGACTTTCAGCAATATAGATGCCTTGAGAACCTGCTACTGTTATGCCACGGGCTGAAAGTGCATCTCCAGCAAAATATACATTTGGAAAATCTATTAAAGACAGGCTAGAGTAATCTACTTTTACTTCTGGGCTGAGGTATTTGCACTCGGGTATATAGATTCCCCAATCGTCTTGCAATGTTGGGAATACTTTTTTCATATCCTCGATAAAATCCATTACATATTTAAAGTAACCTTCCATAGCAGGTTCAACAACATGAGCCAATGTATCTAAACTAATTTGAGTTGTTGTTACACCATTACCTTCAGATGTTGTTGATGGTTGGCGAGACGGACTATAATATAAACCAGTACCATTTGCTTGTACTTTATTTACTACATTGCGTGACCAAGTAAATGGATCTTCAATACCATTGATTTCCATCAAGATACCAAAATTAGTCATATCGTTTCTGTAACGCTCATCTTTTTTAGCGTGACCATTGTAACTGTGATCTCCGTATGTTTCTTCTACAGCAACATAAGCAGCATTATTATTTGTACAGAATGAACGTAATGAAACACCTTCATCATCAAATTTTCTATACAACTTAAAGTCATATGAAATATCGATTAGTTTTTGAAAGTGTTTTTGTGGTGCTTCAAATCGAACTCCAATTTGTACTGATTTAGGTTCATCTGGGAGTTGATATTGGTTGGCTAATTCTTGGGCAAAATCAATACCTGATTTGCCTACACCAAATATAAGTTCATCATAATTTAATTTAAACATCGTACCAGAACCATCTTTATCATATAATAAAGAATTAGATTCAAACATTATGTTTTTTACTTTAGCTTCCCATTTAAATTCTACACCTTTAGACACTAAATAATCATACCAATTTTTAGCAATTTCAGATAGGTAATCTGTACCAACGTGCCATACTGGGAATAATCGTAAACCGAAATATGGCTTAATGAATTCAGGTTCTGCTTCAGGATTTGAACATTGTACTTCTTCAGGTTTAGGGTGAAAACGTTTGAAATTGGTAATAACTTGATCCATTAATTCCATTGCTTTTTCTTCACCACAATACTTAGATAATTGACCTCCAATCGCTGTGTGATAAGTCAATTTACCATCACTCCACGCTCCTGCACCTGCAAAACCACACATTACTTCATTAGGGAGTCGTTTATATGGATCTTTACCCATATCAATCATAGTAATTAATTCTCCCGGATAGCCATTATCTACTAATTTTAAAGCAGCATTAATTCCTGCTACTCCACTACCTACAATTACGATTCTTTTTGTATATTTACTCATATTATTTATATTTCCATTTGTATCCAAATGCTGTTTTTTGCCTACCTAAAATACAATCTTTTATTTGGGAAACCAAGTTACTTGTTTTATTTGTTTGTTCTTGTATCCATAAAGCTGCTTGACCTTTACTTTCCCATTCTTTAATAACATTACCATCTAAATCACATTGTAAAACTATTTTTGCTTGCTTACGTTTAGCTATTCCTATATTTTGTTTATGTATATTAGAAAATGGTTTTGGTATTTTATTTCCTTTACTAATTTTATCTCGAACTTCTTGGGTATAGTACTGGGAGTGGTTTCTAATTTTTAATGTTTTGCTTATTTTATCTCCAGTTCCTTTTATGCGAGATTTTCTCATTTTTTGTTTTTGTTCTTCAGTGTAACTTGAAGGACCCCCTCCACCATTGTTTTTGTTTTCTAACTTAAAGCCCCATTGTTTAAATTGTTCTATCCAATAACTTTCCCAAAATTTCCAGTCTTCTACTTCATCTATAATATAAGATTGAATATCTAAACCGAATGTTCTTTTATGAGCATGTTTCCTTCTTATTGAATCTTTTGCTTTTCCAACATAAAATGGAATTCCATTTTTTTCTAATACATAAATTTTAACCATATTGTTTTATTATACATATTATAAAATCCCATCAGACCAACATCCTATTTAAAATAAAGATACAAAAAAAAAGACCCAAATCCAAAGATTTGGGCCACAACTCCAATAATTTTTTTAAATCGACAGGCTATGAATCTGTCTATATGTTAGTCTTTGCTTAAACCTTGTAAAGCAGCCATTTTGTTTTGTGAACGTTGTTCTCTTTCTTCTTGGAAGTTTTTATCATTAATAACAACTCTATTATACCATACTTCAGATGGATCTAAAATTACAGGGGCATTTAAAATAATCATTCCAAATTTAGACACTAATTCATCTTTATAATCTTGAAGCAATTCGTTTGAACGTTCTGGGTTAGTTAAATCAAGATTGAGTAGGGAATCGTCTGTGTTAGGTAAGTATGCTACTTTTCCCATAATGGCAAGATCTTCTAAAGTTAAATCTTTAAGTGGAAGAGTTTTACGTCCTTCACTTAAAGCACGCTTAAGTTCCTCTTTTACTAATTGTTTTAAGTTATCTAATTTCACGATTTGTGTATTTTTAATTTTAAAGTACCAGTTCCTTTAATGACTCTATGCCATTCGTGTCTTGGTATAAATATACGTTCTTTTAGGGAGGTAGGCAACTGATTGTCTAACTGAAGTTGCCAATCTGTATCTTCTAGGATTTCAACTGTTCTGTCTTCATTATCACGATGCCATAGTAATTCAATTGGGTCTATATTTTCGTTAAATTCACGAATAATATATTTGTCAGTAACTTCTATGTCTGTGTATGGTTTCATTCTCCTTTAGGCAAAAACCAATTTGAACACCATTTTGAAGGATCTTTAATTTGATTACCTTCATTATCTACTAGTTCAGCTGTTCCCATATGTTCTTGATAATATGAATTACTACACATATGTTTTCCTTCAATTTTATTTTCCCATTCTACATAGTAGAATTTACAAACATGACATCCAAATCCCACAGGTGAATACATGTATGCCGGAGATTTTTCCGATTGGGTTTGTTCTTTAAGTAGGTCTATTAACTTAATCATTTTGTTTTTCCCCATTTTTTACCTTTACCAGGTGTTTTACATTGTGCTGGTGTTGGGCGGCATGAAGGGTATTTGGCTCGTTTTTCGCCTTCTTCTCTACCACAGGCTTTATAGCCTTTGATTTTACCGTCTTTTCTAATTGGAGCGTTACAATCAACCCATCCACCTTTTTTACCAGGTTCACCTTTACGTTTGAACCAAGTGCGGAGTGTTTCTTTTGCTTTTTCTCGAATTACTTCTTCTTTAATACCTTTCCAAATTTTACCTTGACGGCATCTAACTACAGCACCGGACTTATAAGCCGATGGTTTATCAAATTTACGGTCAGCAATACGTAAACATCTGTCACGTTTGCTTTTTTGTTCTTGTATGTTAAAATCTTTTTTTATTTTTTTTATTAATTCTTGCAGATTTTGGTTTATTTGGTGAGCTATTTTATTCTTTTTTTCTGTAATATCTCCTCTATTTCTTGCTTCAGAACAAAATAAATTAAATCGATTTAAATTAGAAGTAGCTTCTTTTAACCATTCTATACTTTCCTTTAAAATTTCTTCATTATTATTTATGTTAGAATCAAAAATATTTTCTATATAAGACAAATCAACTTTTGAATAAAAATTTAAAACTTGTTCATTTGATTCTATAAAACCAGGAAAATTTAAAGCTTCACTTTTTTTAGCTTTTCCTAGGTTAGATTTAGCTAAATTCAATTCATGTTGGAAAACATCATGGGTATTTTGAAATACTTTATAATTTGACATTTCCAGTTTTATTATATTGGTTAATATATTTATCTAAATGTTGAGAAAATGCTTTGTTTATTTTATTTCCTTTTTCCAAAACTTGTTTAAGGTTATTTTTTTGCTCCTCTAACATATTTTGTTTGATGATTTCCTCTTTAATAAGTTGTTTTAATTCTGATTGTTTCATGATATATTGTTTTATCACCAGAATCCTGAAAAGGATGATTTTAATCCAAGTAATTTAGCATATCTTGGTAAGCGACAGCTCCAATATGATGCTTTTGTTCTATCTTTTTTATTAGCACAGTCGTGACGTTTTGCAAATGCGCGACGTGCTTCTGGATTGTTTATTTTAGCTGATAGGCCTGTTGTGTCTCCAAAAGATACTTTTTTAATTTTGCCTTTATCTCTTACGTAAACATAGAATTTTTTAGATCCACCACGTTTTGGTTTTCCAATTGGTGGATTTTTCTTTTTATCTGCTTCGTTTAATGATCCATAATAACGATGTCTTTGATTGTATGTATCTGTTTTTGGATCCCAATATACAGCCCAGGTTTCATTTTCACCTTCAGGTGTTGTATTAAAAACATATCCATTTAATCTTTCATCTTCTCCTGGTTTTGTTTCATCAGGGGCATATTGAGTAGGGCGTTCTGGTTCTCTAATTGTTCTATGGAGTGCGTTGTATTCTCCTGTTTTATTGTTTTTATAGACAGTCCATTTTTCTTCTTCTTTACGAGGTCCTGTTTTTTGAAAAATGTATGAATATGGTTCTTCATCCTCTGTTGGAGCTCTTTCATCAGAGTAATATCTTTCTTCCTCCAACATAGGTAGGTCTAAAGGTACTTTAACACCTTCATACATTCCATAATTACCTAAATCAGTTTCCTCTAGAATTTCTTTATCATCATCATTTACATGAATGATTTCACGTAAATATAAAGCGCGAGCTTCTGCCCATAAATTAAGAAACGATTCCGAACCATATCGGAACGTGTTTTCGGTAAGTGGGAGTTGATTTACAACGTGATAGCGCAGATTTTCCGATAATATCTCCTTAGGTGCTACACTTTCGTTTAAAATAACACCAGGATTACCTACGTTTTCACAAGTATTACATCCACAGCTACATTTTTCTTCTGTAACGTGATGATATACTTCTTTGATTAGTTATATTATCGTGACTGGGAAACAGAT
>OGWO01000020.1_pt1 | contig 14764 bp, 29 predicted proteins | sample 1576001 | NCBI WGS metagenome assembly OGWO01 (sample SAMN07581522, study PRJEB24739) | freshwater metagenome | place: Singapore | collected 2015-01
GTTTCCCAGTCACGATAATTCCCCACTCTTTTTACCCTAAAGAGTGGGGTAATTGGAGAGAGTGTTATAACATTAAGAAATACCGTGAAAATGTTGAGGTTACTGGATGTTCTTGGATGAACTACAAATTAACAGGTTTTTGTCTTAGTGAAAACGAAAATGGATTAATGGGTGTTCGTAACTATAGTTATAGTAAACCTCAATATTTAGATCACTTCTTTGTTGAGACTACCTGTGAAGAAATTCAACCGTTTTATCAATCAAAAACAAATAAGTATTACTCTGGAATCGTAATATCAAAACTAACGTCAAACCTAGATATTTACCAAGTGTATATTTATGGTTGTGATGATGCTTCTTACACCAAGCACTTTATGTCTAAGTGCGAGTTAGAAAATGAAGTTAATAGGATTAAGGAATTTGGTATTGAACATATCTTTGAAAAAGATTCTGAGTATTTCTTTACTAACTAATCAAGGAGATTAGTATGAAATTACCAGTAAAATATTCAGAAACACACTTTACAATTCGTAAGAAAGTTAGAGAAGAGTATATTAGGTTACAGAATGGATTGTGTTTCTACTGTAAACACCCTTTATGTGAACAACCACCAAAGTTCATTACTGACAAACGAATTGATTGGAAACTTTTCCCTGAAAACTTCCTTAAATACACTGTACACTTGCAACATTGTCATAAGACAGATTATACAGAAGGTGCTGTACACGCATATTGTAATGCGGTAATGTGGTACTATGAAGGCAGATAGAACTAAGTTACAAATTTATAAACTTGTGGAGAAACTTATTAATGAAATTTACAGATAAACGTGGTAGAGAATGGGAAGTGTTTGTAGACCTTTCTTATTTTGATTGTATTTGTGTACGCCTTGCTCAAGATCGTAGTTTTAATTCAAATACGTCATTTCATTTTGATACACAACAACAAGCAGACCAATTTGTTGAATTGTTAAAGATTGCTAGTTAAGGATATTGTTATGGGCTTGAATATTTATTTTTATTATGATGAAAACTATGAAGAGGTTGAGATTGAAAGTTACTTACAGATTACACACAATCTTAATAAAGTTTTAATTGAATTGGATAAGATCGTTCCCAATAACTACTATAAGTTGATTTGGAGACCTAACGAATTGTTTAACTGTGAAAATGGTAAGGTGAAAGTTAAGTCTGTGCTGATACACTTACCAAGTCTAATAGGTGATCTTGTATTCTATCAAGATAGACTAGAGAAACATCTTCCTGAAAATGGTTACGGAAGTTTTGAGTGGTTGTATAAATTCTTGTGTGATTATTTGAAAGAGTGTTGTTTACACCAAGACAAATATATTTATTGTTGTCGTTAATATCGGGGATATATTGTGAAAGCGAATGAGTTTGTTAAAAAGTTTGGGTGGGATGCTGCAATTGATTTGTGGTGTGGAGCTTTTGATTTATACAATAATGACCTTCAAATTCTAAATGGCATGGTTTGTAGTTTTTCAGATAACCATTTTCTATTTGATTTGGTTGATCTAAAACGCCTTATTGAAAGTTATGAGTTGGTAGGACGTTACGGTGCAGCAGATGAAGCTAAAGAATATTTGCCGATGCTTAGAATGGATTCTTATGATGAGTTAAAACAAGCCATCGCAGACGTGGAGAGTTGTCAATGAATTTAATTGAGAAATTAAAGCGGGTAAAAGATTGGAGATGAATTAATGGATGTTAAAGAAAGAAAAGCGTTTCAAGAGTGCTATAAAACAAGCCGTGATTACAAGTTCTACGTTAGGCATGAAATGTCTGAAAAACAGATATTTGAATTTAAGAAAGGTAAGTACGTTGTAGATTGCGTTAATGATGGTTGGGAGATATGGCAAGCAGCTAAAACTCAAGCGGTATCGCAAGAGAAAGGTCGATCAGATTTTGAAATTATCTCCCAAACAATTGAATTAGTTGATTTATTAGCTAGTGCAAACCGATTCCAGCGAGATAAATCAAGACCGTTTCCATTTGATTCCAATAACCCTAGAAATATCGAGTGGTGGAGATTGGCTTGTAAAATTCAGGAGTTATTGACTAATACAGACCCAAATAATTGTGACTTTGATGAATACAAAGCCATGATCGAAGCAGCACAGGAGGTAAATAATGAGTAATTTAATCAGTGGTAAAGAGGCGCTGATTGCTTTGGCGAATGGTGAGGAAGTTGAGGCTTGCGTAACCACAAGACTTATTGAAAGTGAATGGCATTGGTTTAATTCTAAAAACTTATCAGTTTTTGAAATAGAAAGTCAGGAAACAGAAGGATTGCCAGATGGTTCTGAAATCAGAAAAATAGTTTTCCGCCTAAAAACAAAAACAATTACTCTAAACAATATTGAAGTACCTATGCCTTTTGAACCAAAGGAAGGTGAAACATATTGGTTTATAACAGATAGTGAGTGTGGTTACAACTGGGTGGAAAACAAACAGGGTTGTCGTGTTGGTATCGCAGCATGGCGCACTGAATACGAGATCAAGCAAGTAGTCGCAGCACTAAGAACAATTTTCAAAACAAATTAATTTATTAGAGAGAATATGACATAAGTGTTGTATTCTCTTTTTATTTGTGTATAATAAAATCTAATCAACAAGGAGATTAAAATGGAAAATGTACATGCAGTTGTTGCTCACGCTATTAACAACCTTACCAAAGTAGAGTTTAAGAAAGATGTAGGTATTACAGTCATTCAATACAAGAATGAATTTGTTGGTACTAACTCTGTAACTCTATATAATTTTGGCGGTAATGGTGATAGTTTTGGTGTTGTTAGTCATATTAAGTGGGAAGGTGAAGAATTTGATACAGAGGATTTTAAAATCTCTAATGAAGAATATGAAATTTTCTACCAAGCTGTTGTGAACAGTTTATTGTCCTAATACTAAACACAGAAACAAACAAGGAGAAAACAGATGGTATTAATTCTTGCACGTATTTATCAAGACGTTATGAAATACGATAAAATTAATTCTGAGTATTACGGAACTATAGGTGTTGAAACACATATTAAAGACGTTGACCGTAACCGACTGTGCATTGGAGATATTGTAGAGATTACTTCTAATACATCAGGACGCAAAGACTTAAAACCTGTAGTTGAACATAATGGTCAAGTATTTGTTATGGGTTTGTATAGTGTCAATCAGGAAGCTCTTATTTCTGAGTGGAAGATTAAACGAGTTAAATCTTATAAAGAGCTTTCAGTTGGGTTTACAGGAGTAGATGATTTCTTTATTGTTGAGGGTAAGGGGAGATCAACAGATATTAAAGGTGCTTTGTTAGATAAAGATTTCAACCTAAATACTATCAGAGAGAAACTTTTAGATTTTGTAACCGAACACTCTAAGTATTGTCAGTAAAGGAGAAATGTAATGAAGGATTTATTGTGCAAATCTTGTGGGTGTAACTATTTTGTGTCTGATAGAAAGATTAAGTTGTCAGATAACGATTGGTTTTATTGTCCTAATTGTGGAAGTGGTAACGTGGTGTTTATGCAACAATTGGAAGGTGAATTGTAATGAATGTTTTTAAAAACCTTAAAATTGAAATCAATGAAGCTCAACCAGTTGATGTTGTTCTTGAAGAATTAGAACGACTTGGTTATAAACCTCTAAATTCACAAGCAATTAAAGAGTGGCACAAGTGGTTGGTTGCTGATTGTGATGGAATTGTTCTAGGTTGGAGCAATGCTGCTATTCTTAATGCTGCTATTCTTGGTGATGGGTATTATAAAACAGTGACATTAGAACAGATTAAGGAGATGTAATGGAAGCTGTAGTATTAGTTATGTGTTTAGTTGTAACCTTTGTAGTTATCTCAGGACTCCATCTATATACAATGAGTAAGATTAGTAGGGTACAAAAGAATACAACATACGGTAGTAAAGATTGGAAAGAGCTTGAGAAAGCGTCAGCAGGCTCTTTATACACAATGTTAATGTTGTTCTTGTTCTCTGTATTAATTGCAATTCCTATTGCTGGAGTTACAAAGATTTATTTATTGACTGTACTTATTGGAGGATGATATGAATATTGAATTTATGATTTACACTTGGACAGAATCGGGTTCTGATTGGGGTTCTTGCCCTAGTTGTGGTAAGCACTATACTAATTGTAACTGTTAGTGTTTAGAACTTTCGTTGAAGTAATATTGAAATGAGGAAGAGTGGTATGAATAAAGTTATGAAGAAAGATTTGAAGTGTCTTAAGTTTAAAGCAAAAGAGTATAGGTACATAGCTTTAAAAGATTACAAAAAGTTTTATCACTTATCATCTTTAGATAAAATTATTAGGCTTAAAGAAACTAATAGGAAGTTGTGTGCTAAAAGGAAACATTTACAAGAAGAAGTGTTTATTAAATCACAAAGCAATGGTTGGTCTACAGAGATAGCTGTACTAACAAGTGAAATATCTAATCTTTCTGAGCAGATCGGTAAGAATGGACACAAGATTCAACGATTAAGAACTAAGTATTCTCAGTACGGAGAAAAGTGGTTGCAGAACAAAATAAAACCAAAATTTAGTGGTATTTGTTATTAAGGTAGGAGGATGATATGAAAAGTAAATTAGATATGGCACACGAATATGCTTTAGAAATGGCCAAGCAGGGCATACCGCTAAAAAGCTGTTTAGAGCTTGGTTGGAAATACGCTGATGCAATGTACAGTGTGTTTGAATCTAAAGAGGACAAGACACGTCCTGATATTCTGCTAGATTATGACGAATATAAAGAAAATTAGTAAATTCATTTGACACATCTAATTATCTTTGTTAAAGTCTAATCTAAAGATTATCTAAAGCAACAAATCACAATTGAAAGGTGAAGTATGAACGTATTAAACATTGAAGTAATGGATATGTGTGTTAGACGATTCTCTGACGAAAACTCTTTAGATTTGAGTTTAGAAACAACTAAAGGTAACTATAATGTAACTGTAGGTATTCGTGGTGTTTCTGATTTAAAGTTTTGGGAGGACAGTTACGGTGTGTCTGGTAGCCCTGTATGGGTAGATAGCAATGTTAACGATGTAGTTGATTATGTTGTTCTAAGTGTATATGACGATAATGACGATGTTGTTACTAATCCTGATATTGTGAGCGAAATCGAAAACGCTGTATATGGTTATGATTTTAGCGAAATCAATGAAACTATAGAAGAACGTGTAATGAAAGAAATTAGAGCTTCGTATGATTGGTAGTGTCTTAATAAGGTACGCAATTTGTAACGAAATCTGAGTATGGTATAATAATCATAGGAAGCCTAATCAGCTTCCTTTTTTATTAACATAAATATTAACTAAACAGGAAACAATATGATAAGCAAAATTAAGAGTGCTGTGCTTTTGAGCGCAGTTCTATTCGCAGGCGTGTTTAGCGCACATAACGCCCAAGCAAACACAACAAACCTTGATTCAAGACAAATTGAATGTCTTACACTTAATACCTACAAAGAAAGTAGGGGAGAACCAGAGAAAGGTCAATTAGCTGTAATATTCACAGTTTTGAATAGGGTTAAGGATAGTAGATTCCCATCTACTCCTTGTAAAGTAATTGCTCAACCTAACCAATTCTCTTGGTACAGAAAAGATAAGAGTGTGAGCGATTGGAGTACCTACAACAAGGTTAAAGAGCTTGTAAAAGAAACAGTAGCAGGTAAACATCGTGACCCAACACAAGGGGCTGTGTTTTTTCATGCAAGCAGGATAACACCAAGTTGGTCACGTAGTTTTAAGTGTACTGCTGTTATTGGTAATCATAAATTTTATAAATAAGTTTATTAATATCTTTAATAAACACCTAAGAATAGCTTTACAACCTAAATCATATATACTATGATTACTGCTAGTACAGAACAATCTGTATAAACAAAGATGGTCGTAAAGCTATTACAAGGAGATTCGGAATGACTTTAACGCTTAAACAGATGCAGGATATGGGTATGGATGCTTTCTTTTCTGATAAAGAGATTGATAAGCAAATCCAGCAAGCCCTTGAGAAACAAAAACTTAGTTTAAAGTTTTATGAACTAAAGGAATCACAAACTAAGAAAGAGCAGTATAGTATTGATTATATTCTAACTTACGGTGGTAAAGTAAAACATACGCTTGATGGAGTTAAATATTCAATTTCTGTATTAACACCACAGGATTTAGAATTACTGGATAATAAAGACTTTTACAAAGAAGATGGTATTGAGTATGAGTTACCTACTAAATACAAGTTTAGTTGTAGGGTCGCCAACGGTAATACCCTTACTGTAAAAGCTAAGGATTACACCACAGCACAGAAAGTAGTTGATGATATTGTTGGTGCTTCTTTATACCGTGTAAGTTGTAGTTAATAAAGTTGTAATTAATGTTAATTATTTGATTGACACACGGTACAGAGTTGTTGTAATATCTCTATTGTAAGTTATATAAGGTACTAAGGAAATGAAATCATTAAACGCACAAAATGCTCTATATGAGCAAGAGAAACGTACTATGAAAAAGAAACACAAACAATTCCGAGAGCTTCGTAAGAAGAATGGAAACTCTAGTTTGTTTGGTAAATCAGGAACACCTAAAGATCATAACGCAGTAGATTATGCTATGTATGATGCAGATTCTATTGAGGAATGTAATTATGTTAGCTAATAGCTTCTTGTTACCATCTAGCGTACAGCAAGTAATTAGTACAATAGGTGGTAGTTTCAACATTAATAATCTACCAGATGCTAACCTTTTATGTGCTTTATCAGATGGAACATACGGATTGATGTTAATACAACCACCTGAGCGACAAGTCCTTGTTTATTTAGAAACAAGGAATGATTTATTAACAGTTGATGTTGTTGATGTATTTAATATGCTACAAACATCGTGTATTGGTTATTGTTATTTATAAATTAGTTATAGGAGAAAGAGATTGAGTCTTAATTTAGAGTTTTTTAATCGCCAAACAAATATTACAGCTAAAGTTGTTTGTGATTCTGTATCAGAACAAGGTGTTCGTTTAACTACGTTTGAAATTGAGTATCCTCGTTTTATCTTAGCTGAGCTTAACACTCACAGACAACTTTCAAAAAATTCAAGTAGTAGTCGAGCTATCCCGATTCAAAAGATGCTCAGTCAAATTGAAGATAATATGGCTTTGCCTGTATATTGGGGTAAAGCAAAATCAGGTATGCAAGCTGATGGTGAAGTCGATGAGGACTCTGTTTGGTGGTATCGTGAAAAATGGAAGTTCGCTTACGATGAAGTTTCATATAGAGTAGAGCAGCTATCAGATTTGGTAGAAGGTAAAAAAGGTTTTATGGAAGCTCTACACAAACAGATACCTAACCGTTTGATAGAACCATTTCAAATGATGAAAACTGTGATTACAGGAACAGATTGGGGTAACTTCTTTAACTTACGTTTACATCCTGATGCACAACCTGAGATTTGTATGTTAGTTTATAAGATGTATAGAGCTATGGAAGAATCTGAGCCTTATGAATTAAAAGTAGGGCAATGGCACTTACCGTATGTAGACAAACTTTTAGGTAAAGATGAAAATTTACTATCGTATGGCATAGTTGTACGTGATGGTGTTTACGGAGATATGCACAAGCCTTTCACACTAGAGCAAGCTATTCGCTATTCTGCTGCTTCTTGTGCTAGTGTTTCGTATCGTACAGATGGAATGACGTTAGAGAAGGCGGATAAGATTTTTGATATGTTGATTAAGGCTGATGTTGTACATTCAAGTCCTTTTGAACATCTTGCAACACCTGTTAAACCTAAATTTAATGAACTTGGTTTAGTTAGAGTAAATTGCTCAGAACCTCAATCTTGGGAAGATGGTATTACTCACGCAAACAAACAAGGTGAGTTGTGTTCAGGTAATTTACGTTCTTGGATTCAGTATCGCCATTTATTACCAAGTAATACTTGCTACAGTTTTAACTTTGATGAACGTATGAAGTTATTCAAATAACCTATTGACATTGACAAAACAAAGCCCTATTATCTGTAGGGCAATTATTAAACAAACTAAAGGAGAAATCTAAGTGGAACAATTATATTCAGTAAGCGTAGAACAAAACGATGGTTTTGGATTCGGTGTTTCTTACACCAAAGATCAAGTCTATTCTTTACTTGAAGAGTATATTAATACAAACCAAGAGGATTATGATAAAATCATTGAAGATGGTGGTATTGAGACAGACGAAGTTGAAATTTGCATTACAGCTTTAGCTACTCATAAGCCCGAAACTCTTGATGATTTACTATCTGAGTTTGACAAAATGACGTTAGCTCTAGCTAAAAATGGTGCAGACATTAAACGAGCATTGACACCTGAACAGTGCAACCTCATTCACATGTGTGTTGGTATATCTGGAGAAAGTGGTGAGTTGTTAGATACCATTAAGAAGCACGTAATTTATCAAAAACCTTTAGATGTTGAGAATGTCAAAGAGGAGCTAGGCGACTTACTATTCTATATGTCTAACCTGATGCAATCTGTTGGCTTATCATTTGAAGAAGTGTTACAGCACAACATTGATAAATTATCTGTACGATATGCAAGTGGTAAGTATTCAAACGAACAAGCACAACAACGTGCAGATAAACTTTTAACTGGTGAAACGGAGTAATATTATGAAAGATTTTAACGTAACTACAATTAACAAATCTCAAATTGACCGTAAAAAGCTACTGTCTTTATTGACTAAAGAAGAACAGCAGATGTTCAAGGCTTTTGTTAAGAGTTTAGAATCATAACTCATTAAGTTATGTATCAAGGGTGTTGGTATTAATTACTGACATCCTTTTATTTTATCAACACATATTGAAATAAAGGAAATTAAGTGATATACGACTTTAAAAATGAAGATGCTTTAACTTACGTTAAGTCTTTACCTACTGCATCAATTGATTTAGTTTTAACAGACCCACCTTATGCTATTTCAAGAGAAACAAACTTTCAGAGTGGGGCAGAAAAAGGTACAGATGTAGATAGGTTTAGAGTGTCTTATGAGTTTGGAGAATGGGATGTTGTAGACGAAGATTACTTTAAAGCCTTATTTAAAGAAACTTTCAGAACAATGAAATCAGGAGCTACGCTTGTATGTTTCTATGATATATGGAAACTAGAATCCTTAAAGAACATACTAGAGTCTTGTGGTTTTAGAATGTTTAGGTTTATTGAATGGGTTAAGACAAACCCAGTTCCTATTAATAGTAAAGTTAGCTATTTAACTAACGCTAGGGAAGTTGCTATTGTATGTGTTAAAGGTAGTAAACCAATTTTCAACAATTCTTATCATAATGGTATTTATTCTTATCCTATCTATCAAGGTAAAGACAGATTCCACACAACACAAAAGAGTTTAAAACTATTTGAAGAAATCATATTGAATCATTCTAATGAAGGTGATACAATCCTTGATATGTTCTCAGGTAGCGGTACAACACTATTAGCTGCAAAGAATTTAAAAAGAAGTTGCTACTCTTGTGAGAAAGATGTAGAATACTTTAAACAAACACAAAACAGACTTAATACAGTCTAACGGAGCAAAGAGATGAACTTCAACACTAAAGAAACATTAATCGGATTACAATGTTTAGGTTTGGATTTAGAAAGTGGAATTTCTACAGAAATCAGTGTCAAAGAGTTAGAGGACTTAACTGGTATTCGCCAAGTAAGTAACGGTAGTAAGATTATTCGTAGAGATTGCCCTACGTTCTCTAAATTTAAATACTGCATTTCTTATGGTGTTAATGGTGAAGTTATTTCTTATACCTTTCTTGGTTATAAAGATAGTAATGATCTACTAACAGAACATTCACAAGATATTCTTCGATTAAAAGAGAAGATTAAATCTTTATATGAAAGTATTGATGATTTAGAATTTACTATGCTGGATATTCTTACACAAGATAGTTTCTGTTATGGTAAAGAGGATTTAGGTTTATAACCAACCACTATGAAAGTGCTAAAAGTGCTAAGGAACATATACAAACTAGTTAAGAGGAATAAGTAAATATGTGCAATATGAAAAAGAAATACGAAAGTGTAGACGATGGTGAGTTTGTATCAAAATATATGGTTCTATTAGAAATGTTCTCTAATGATATTGAGAAGATGTTCGGAACTTATTATAGTGACCATAGTTTAGTGAGACTCTGTAAAGCTTTAGAAGAGGAGCTTATTGATGGGGAGGATAAGTATGATTAAACACTCAAATGGGATGTACGAAGATAAAGGAAAACATCATCATTACTTCTATAAGGTTGTAGATGAATGTGTATATCGTTACAGTAAATTTCTTGACAAATTCATTCTTTGTCTTGATACTGAAATTAATAAACAAATTAAATTATTGGAGAATGCACTATGAAAGATTGTTATGTGGTGTAATAAATAGGAGATATTATGAATAACACAACAAAGCAATTGACATTTAAGCAGCATTTAGTCAAGATATATCCACAAGATAAATCAATCTTATTATCTTATGAGGAAGATGAATTGATATGTTTATATTCATCAACATACACTAAGTATTTAGGTATTAATGACAGTTAAATTTACACAGGGTAGTAGACTCAGGTTTGCTACTCTTTTTTATTAGATTGAAAGTGCAAGAATTATGTAATTAATTGAATATTCATACTTGAATTAGAATATTTTAGAAACCAAATATTTTGTTGTATGTAGAAATTACAAACTTGAAAGTTGTAGAAATTTTGAATTGTCTGAAAAATCTTGTAGCGAAACGCTGTAGAAAAATCAAATTTCTAGGAATTTTGTAATGTTTTCAATTTCATAAAGTCAAAACATGTAAAATGTGAAAAATTACAAAAAAGTTTGAAAATCATAACTTGAAACCTACAGAAATTATGAAAACCTAGCAAATAGTATTCTTGATTTTCTACTTTACATATCTCTTGTTATATGTAAATAACACGTTTACCAGTTGTTATTCACTATAACTTCTGATAGAATAACTTAGATAACTTAACTAGGAGAAACAAATGAAAGTACACGGTAAGACGTTAAAGGCAAAGCAAAAATACGAGGGTAAGATTTACCCTAGCGATAAGTATGGCGATGTTGAGATTATCGAATACATTAACAGCAGTAGGGTGAAGATTCGGTTTGTGTCTACAAACCACATTAAGGAGGAGTACTTAAGCAGTATCAAACGAGGCTGTGTTCGAGACGATTCAGTACCTACAACTTGCGGTGTTGGGTTTATTGATGTTAAAGGAGCTAGTATTGGCAGAGAAATGACTTCATGGTACGCAGTTTGGAACGCAATGATAACGAGATGTTATAATGAAAACCTAAGATACAGACATCTTTCATATAAGGATTGTTATGTTTCAGAAGAATGGTTGTATTTGTCTAATTTTAAAGGTTGGTGTGAAAAACAGGTTGGCTTCAACAAGGAGGGTTTTCATTTAGACAAGGATGTTCTCGCAAAAGGGGAGAAAGTCTATTCACCTGAAACCTGTTGTTTCATACCTAAAGAGATCAACTGCGCTGTTACTAACAACAAAAGTGTAAGAGGGCAGTTTCCGCAAGGAGTAATATACAATTGCACTAAAACACGATATAGAGCTAGAATACAAAGAGGAGACAAGTGGGAATCATTAGGTACTTATGATACACCTGAAGAAGCATTCTATGCTTACAAACCTGTCAAAGAAGCTTACATTAAATCTCTAGCTGAGAAATGGAAAGATGAGATTGACCCTAGAGTTTATGACGCTTTAATGGCTTGGGAGATTAGTGTCGATGATTAAAACGCTCGGCAAAATTTCTAGCCATTTCTAAGTTTTGTTCTTGGTCTTTCCCAACAGGAACTTTAACAGCACGATGAATTAAAATATCAGCAGCTTGTAAAACTGGATAAGTTAATAATCCAGCATTTACGTTTTCTGGTTGCATGCGCACTTTATCTTTAAAAGTGGTTGTCTTTTCTAACTCCCCTTTATAAGCCAACATATTTAAATACAGATACAATTCAGCAATCTCTGGTACATCACTTTGTACATATAGTGCTACTTTCTCAGGATCCAATCCGCAAGCAATGTTTTCTGCCACCACTCTCAATACACTCTGTTGTAAAGTTTTGGTATCTGGATGGGTGGTCAAGCTATGCCAATTGGCTACAAAAAAATAACAATTGTATTCATCTTGCATGCGTACATAATTGCGCATCGCTCCAAAATAGTTTCCCAAATGAAGAAAGCCAGTAGGCCTAATTCCACTCAATACGATTTCCTTTTCCATAGCTGTGCGAAGATAATGAATCAAGACCCCATTTTTTGCCATCTTTTTGGGATATTTGTGCTGAATTTAAAAAAAAACCTTTGAGTTTAGCTTCTCTTTTATCCAGTCCAATTGAATACCTAAAGGGGGTGGGCCCTTTGAGGGCAGAATTGCTAAAAAAAGAGCTCAATATTTACACATTTGGTGATTTATTACAGCATTTTCCACATCGCCACGTCGATAAGACAAAGCTTACACCTATTAGTCATTTAACCCCAGATATGGACTTTATTCAGGTAAAGGGGGTCTTGTTGGGATTTCAAACAATTGGGGAAAAGCGTTCTAAAAGGATGGTAGCTCAATTAAGAGACGAAACAGGCAATTTGGAATTGGCTTGGTTTCAAGGTATTCAATATGTACAAAAAAATTTAGTAGAAGGGCAGACCTACCTGGTTTTTGGTCGATTGGGCTTTTTTAATGGCAAACCTCAAATAGTCCATCCAGAGATCGAACCTTTTGTGGCACATACAATGGCTCAGAAATCATTACTTGAGCCAGTCTATGGTTCCACTGAAAAACTCAAATCGAGAGGTTTGAATGGCAAACAAATAGGAAAGCTTACCCAGGTTTTATTCCAACAGATCAGTGAACGAGATTTGCCAGAGAACTTACCTGCACATTTGTTAATGGATAGAATGGGCCGATGGGAGGCATATAGACAAATACATTTTCCAACAAGTCAGGCACTTTATAAGCAAGCCTTATCAAGATTGATTTTTGAAGAATTATTCATCGCTCAAATAAGATTGAATCTAATTAAAATAGATCGACATAAAAATAGTAAAGGTCAAATATTTGAAAAAGTAGGAGATTATTTCAATGACTTTTACAATAACTACTTACCATTTGAATTAACAGGTGCGCAAAAAAGGGTCATCAAAGAAATTAGACAGGATGTGGCCAAGGGTTATCAAATGAATCGATTGCTGCAAGGGGATGTGGGTAGCGGAAAAACGATGATTGCTTTAATGGCCATGCTCATTGCAGCCGATAATGGATTTCAAAGTTGTTTAATGGCGCCCACCGAAATATTAGCACAACAACATTACGCCGGCTTAACTGAACTGCTTAAGGAGATGCCAGTAGAAGTGGCGATACTTACAGGAAGTACTAAAACTGCAGAGCGTAGAAGTATCTTAAAAGGATTGGCAGAAAATAGGATTCATATCGTGGTTGGCACACATGCTTTAATTGAAGATCCAGTTCAATTTAAGTGTCTTGGTTTGGCTGTAATTGATGAGCAACACCGATTTGGAGTAGAGCAAAGAGCGAAGCTTTGGAAAAAGGCATCTATTCCACCGCATGTATTGGTGATGACTGCGACACCTATCCCAAGAACATTGGCTATGACAGCTTATGGAGATTTGGATTATAGTATCATGGATGAATTACCACCAGGAAGACAGCCAATTAAAACAGTCCATCGATATGAGACATCTAGGGCGTCGGTTATGGATTTTGTAAAATCAGAAATTCAAAAAGGACGTCAAGCATATTATGTCTATCCATTAATTGAGGAAAGTGAGAAGTTGAGTTATGAAGATTTGATGCAAGGTTATGAGCAAGTAAAAAGCTTTTTTCCCGAACCTACTTATAAAATTAGTATGGTACATGGCAAAATGCCCAATGATTTAAAATCTGAAAATATGAATCGATTTAAATCAGGCGATACACAAATTTTAGTGGGTACTACAGTCATAGAAGTGGGCGTAAATGTACCCAATGCTTCGGTGATGGTGATCGAAAGTGCAGAGAAATTTGGTTTATCTCAATTACATCAGTTAAGAGGTAGGGTTGGTAGGGGATCAGAACAGAGTTATTGTATTTTGTTAAGTAGCGTAAAAGCAAGCAGAGAGGCCAGAGAAAGACTTAAGATCATGTGTGATACGAATGATGGATTTGTAATTGCAGAAAAAGACTTAGAAATAAGGGGGCCAGGGGATATAGATGGCACCAGACAAAGCGGTGCGTTAAACTTTAAATTAGCTAGCTTAATCAATGATCGTCCTACGATGGAAATTGCAAAAGAAGCTGCAGCTGCCATTTGTGAAAAAGACCCTAATTTAACTTTACCAGAACATATGGCAATTCGCAGCTTCTTACAAACGCAAAAAAGCAAAATTGGCTGGGGTAAGATTGCTTAAGCCCAACCTTTTTAAGTATCTTGCTACCCATATGCTTCGGAAAAGCCGAGATTAAAATAAAGTCAAATTTTTATATGAAATACGATCCACTAGACCCAACCATCTTTGTACAAAACAGAAAGCGTTTTGTAGGTCAAATGCAAAAAAATAGCATTGCTGTTTTTGTAAGCAATGACGAATTTCCTAGTAATGGAGATGCGTTGCATGGCTTTGTGCAAAATTCCGATTTGTATTGGTTAACAGGGATAGAACAACGTATCGTGACTGGGAAAC
>OGWO01000021.1_pt1 | contig 14512 bp, 31 predicted proteins | sample 1576001 | NCBI WGS metagenome assembly OGWO01 (sample SAMN07581522, study PRJEB24739) | freshwater metagenome | place: Singapore | collected 2015-01
GTTTCCCAGTCACGATATTTAACTCCTAATTTTCCTGCCATTACCATATTTACTAATAACGGACATGGTGCGTATTTTGGATTTTTGAATCCGTCGTACATTACGTTTAGGATAGACAAACAAACGTCTAATCCGATGAAATCCGCTAATTGTAATGGTCCCATTGGGTGTGCCATTCCTAATTTCATAACCGTATCAATTTCGTAAACACCACCAACACCGTTGTATAACGTTTCGATAGCTTCGTTAATCATTGGCATTAAAATTCGGTTAGCAACGAAACCTGGATAATCATCAACTTCTGTTGGAACTTTACCTAATTTCACAGATAAATCCATGATGATTTTCGTAACTTCATCCGAAGTATTGTATCCACGGATGATTTCTACCAATTTCATAATCGGCACCGGATTCATAAAGTGCATTCCGATTACGCGCTCTGGATGCACTACGTTAGCTGCGATTTGTGTAATTGATATTGAAGAAGTATTCGTAGCTAATATTACGTTATGATCACAAACTTCGCTTAATTGTTTGAAGATATTGAATTTCAATTGTACGTTTTCAGTAGCAGCTTCCACTACTAAATCACAACCTACAACGCCATCTTTAACGTCAGTATATGTAATGATATTTCCAATAGTTTTGTGTTTGTCTTCTTCAGTGATACTTCCTTTTGCTACCATTCTATCAAGGTTAGCGGCTATAGTTGCCATCCCTTTTTCTAATGATTTTTCTGAAATATCGATTAATTTTACGGTGAATCCACTTTGCGCGAACGTATGAGCAATTCCGTTACCCATTGTTCCTGCTCCGATTACTGCGATTGTGTTCATTATATTATTTTGGTTTCAAGTTTAAAGTTTCAAGTTTGTTTTTGTTGCTTATTTCTCCATTGATTGAATAATCATATGGGCTACTCTTAATGCTTCAGTACCATCTTCTAAAGTTACGATTGGAGTGGTATTATTGTTGATAGAATCTGCGAAAGTTTCTAATTCGTCTAAAATAGCGTTGTTAGCATCCACTTGCGGATTATCAAAATAGATTTGTTTTTTAACGCCTTCAGCATTTTGTAAAATCATGTCGAAATCGCCTGGAACTTCGGGTGCGTCTTTCATGCGAACTACTTCGCATACTTTATCTAAATAATCTACTGAAATGTAAGCGTCTTTTTGGAAGAAACGCGATTTACGCATGTTTTTCATCGAAATTCGGCTCGAAGTAATGTTGGCTACACAACCGTTTTCGAACTCAATTCGTGCATTTGAAATGTCTGGAGAATCAGAAATTACAGCAACACCACTTGCATTAACTGATTTTACTTTTGATTTTACTACGCTCAAAATCGCATCAATATCGTGAATCATCAAGTCCAAAACCACAGGAACATCCGTTCCGCGAGGATTGAACTCCGCCAAACGATGCGTTTCAATAAACATCGGATTATTAATTTTATCTTTCACAGCAGTAAAAGCTGGATTGAAACGCTCGACATGACCAACTTGCCCTTTTACGTTGTGTTTTTTGCATCACGATCAATCTGTGTGTAGAGGATCTGGAGGCGGTATTTTTCTGGATTATCCGTTAATTTTTTGAACTTATCTGGGTTAGATAGCAATAATTGCTCCAGTGGGTTGTCAGGTTTTTGAGCGAATGTACTCATGCTAATCAGAAAGAGTAAGAGGTATTTAGGCATAGCTTTTAATAGCATTGGTAATCGAATCGATATCTTCTAATGTCAAGCAGGCTGGCAAGATGGCACGGCAAACAGGAGGGGCCGTGATGTCTGGATAAGCAAAATGATTCACTAAAATGCCAGCTGATTTCAAGTGTTCGAACAATCCTGGTGATTTGGAGCAGAAAGCGGGATAACCGGGTTCATAGGTCACTCCGGTATTAACCCCCTTAAGGTTATGCGCGAAACGATCCGCTAGGATCTTGCTTTTTCCACTTTGTTCTTGATAAGCTTCCATCGAATGTAATCCAGCATAACAAAAGGCAGGATTAGGGGGGGAAGAACCCACCCAAAACGAATCCTTCTTTATTTCTTCTATGTCAGCAGCGGAACCTAAAATGACTCCAGCAGGTAGTCCGAAAGCTTTCGAGAGTGAAATGGTTTGCAAAAGATGTCCAGTACAGGAAATTTGAATATTTTGAATTCCAGTCACGATAGCGCAATCAACAGGTCAAGCATATCCAATTCAAGCCAAGGCCGTTGGAGGCGGTGCTGGTGGTTTCGGAATCTTAAACTCTAGCAATGTCATTTCTGGCGGCATTAGTCTTGGTTCAAGCTCCGATAACTCTTTGGTCATTACGGCTGATCCAGACAATCTTGCATCGTCCAGTTACATCGGGATGAATGTGGATGGTTCTGAACGCGCCCGAATCGACTCCAGCGGTAACTTCTGCGTAAACACGACAGCCACTGCGAGTGGAGCGAAGCGAGCGACAAAAACAACAAGCGGTCAGTTGTTTGATGTTTTCTTAAACGGTTCTGGATCAACTATCGGTTACATTGGAAATGTATCTGATGCTTCTACTGTTTATGCAACAACATCAGATAAAAGACTGAAAGAAAACATAGAAGATGCTGATTCTGCTTCTGCATTGATTGATTCTTTGCAGGTGCGTAAATTTGACTGGAAAGTTGGCAGCCATCAACGCTACGGTTTTGTTGCCCAAGAACTGGTTACTGTTGTACCAGAAGCTGTTTATCAGCCTTCTGACCCAGAAGATATGATGGCTGTGGATTACTCCAAACTTGTGCCCATACTGGTCAAGGAAATCCAATCATTACGCGCCCGTATTTCAGCACTGGAAGTAAAGTGAAGCACTGTCCTAAATGCATCCAAGAAAAGCCTTTCGAGGCTTTCTACGCAAGCTCGACACATAAGTCGGGCTATGCGTCTTGGTGCAAGGAATGTGAATCTGAACGCAATCGCTTGAAGACTCAAAAGTATCGTGACAGCCGTTTGGCAAAGGCTAAACAATGGCGTGACGAGAACAAAGAAAAGCAAGCGGTTGCAATCAGGTCATGGCGTGAGCAAAATCCTGAGAAGCTGAAAGCCATCTACAAGGACTGGGCACAGCGAAACAAGGACAAGGTAAACGCTAAATGGATGCAACGGGAAGCCAGTAAGAAAAACAGGACTCCTGCGTGGCTGACTGTTGATGAGCATTGGATGATAGAACAGGCTTATGATATTGCTGCAAAACGCAAAGATGAGTTTGGCTTTGACTGGCACGTTGACCATATTGTCCCGCTTCAAGGAAAGACAGTCTCTGGACTTCATGTGCCTTGGAATCTGCAAGTAATCCCCGCCTTGGCTAATCGCCAAAAATCAAACAAGTTCTGAAAGGAAAAATCATGGAAATCAAATGGTCTATCGTAAATATGGAACGAGACACTGCAACAGGCTTTGTCCGTGTTGGTCACTGGGTTTGCAACGGTATAGACGGTGACTTCTCTGGCTCTGTCTACTCCACCTGCTCTTTTGAAGGTGAACTCTCTGTTCCCTACGAGCAACTGACTGAAGCTACCGTACTGTCGTGGGTGTGGGCTTCTGGCGTGGACAAGGAAGCTACTGAGGCTGCTGTGGCTGCTCAGATTGAAGCGCAGAAGAATCCTAAAGTAGCCGCTGGTCTTCCTTGGTAAGTTTGGAGCCTGAAGTATGGGCAACATCTCTGAGACTGAAGCGCGACTGAACTCACATGAGGCGGTTTGCGCCATCCGGTATGAGCAGATCAACGCAAGGCTGAAAAGACTTGAAGGCATCCTGATAAAAACCGCTGGACTGATGATTATCTCGATGTCTGGCGTGATTTTCTCGGTGGTGTGGATCAAATGAAAGACTGGGCCGTATCCTTCTTGGCTGCTGCCCTTTTAATTGGGATGAGCATCTGGTGTGTTAGAGTTGTTTTGCAGGTGATGTAATGATTGATCCAGTAAGCGCCTTGGCTGCGGTTAACGCCGCTGTCAACATGATTAAGAAGGCCTCTGCCACGGTGGACAATGTGGCAAGCCTGGGGCCGCTTATTGGTAAGTATTTCGATGCCAAACACACTGCCACCAAAGCCGCCAGAGAAGCAAAAAAGGCTGGTGGGTCGAACATGGGCAAGGCCATCGAGATCGAGCTAGCCATCAAATCCCAGAAGGATTTTGAAGAACAACTCAAGGGGCTATTTTTCTCGTCCAACAACATGGATGTCTGGCAACAAATCATGCAAAGAGTTGCCCAGATGGACGCTGAGGATAAGGCAGAGGCTCAGCGGGAAAAAACCAGAGAGCGCAACCGCAAGCGCCGTCAACAAGAACTCAATGAAATCTTCCTAGCATTGGGTCTGGCGGCTGTGCTGATTATCTTCTTTGCTTGGGGCTTCATGGAGTTGCTTGAGCAATGCAGAAGCGGCGCTACCAAATGTCGGTGGTGATATGGGTGACCCTTGGGAAGAGTTCAAGGAAGGCTTTGACAAGTGGTTAAAGATTTCCTGCTACCTTGGGTTTGTTTGGGTGTTCATAGATGTTCTCCCTCTGCTTCCTGTCCACATTGCTGACAGGCTGATTGAGGCGTTACTTGGGAAGCTAGGCATATGAAGTGGATTTTCTTGATCGCGGTCTTTCTCGCTGGATGCGAAGATCAGTACCGCTACAAATGTCAGAACCCAGACAATTTCCACAAGCCCGAGTGCCAAAAGCCCAAGTGTCTTTTCACCCAACAATGTCCTGAGTATCTTGTAGCACCCATCTTGGAGAAGCAAGTCAATGCCGTTCAACAATCTAACCAAAGCGCCTCCGAACCAGACGCTAACAAGTGACGGGAACACCGACAACTATGTCGAAATCCTAGAGGCAAGAATCTGGGGTTTTGTGGTTATCGTGGTGACGCTGATTCTGGCATTCATTGTTATTGCCCTGCTTTACTCGGTCACCTTTGTCACTCAGCCGATCAAGTCAATGGCTCCTATTGACCAGGCTTATACGAAGATGCTAAATGACATCGTTTTGTTGATTGTCGGAGGCATCGGTGGGGTTATCAGTAAACGCGCCGTGGGGTCGGTTGCAAAGCAAATGGCTCCTGAACCCCCAAAGTGCCAAGCGGTGACAGTGCCACCGCAGACACAAAGCGCACTGCCTGACTTCAACTGGATGGGATACAAGAATCCAGAACTTGACGAGTCCTGGGTTCCTCCTCCTCCACCTTCTACCCCTGCAGATCACATTGATCCTGCGGTTGAGGAAATCGCACAAGAGCGAGCCGCTGCAAGAGGTGAAACATGACCAGATACCTGATTGCCGCTGCTGTCGTGATATTAACCATTGTCGGTCTTTACCGATGGGGTTACAGCCGGGGATGGGGCGATCGTGATACAGAAATGCAAGCGGTCATTGCCCAGAAGAATGAAGAATCTCGGAAAGCTGAACAGCGAATGTCTCAGCAAATCAACGCCACTTCTGCCAAACTGATGGAGGCCAACAATGCCCTGGATGAAAAGTCTACTGCTCTTGACCGCGCTATTCGTGCTGGCAGGGTGCGCCTCCCCTCCCCAAGTTGCGTACAAGCCACCTCAAATCCCTCCCCTACCCCCGGAGATCGCCCAGAAACGAGAAGCGAACCTGACAGATCGGCTGACGAGGTTGCTGCTGAACGAGAAACCCTCCGACTCATTGCCCAAATCGCCGCAGACGGGGACAGGGCGATAAACCAGCTAAATGCGTGTATTGATGCCTATGAAGCCGTAAGGAAGCAGATCAATGCTGACCGCTGAGAAACTCGCCAAACTCAAGATCGGCCCTGAATGGGTGGATGCTCTTAACAGTACCTTTGAAAGGTTCAATATTAGTACCATTCAGAGGCAGGCTGCTTTTATTGGGCAGTGTGGGCATGAGTGTGGGAATTTCAGGATACTCGAGGAGAACTTGAATTACAGGGCTGAGACGCTGATGAAGCTGTGGCCTAAGAGGTTCCCGACTCTTGAAGTAGCCAACGAATACGCTCGTAATCCGAAGAAGATCGCCAACAAGGTCTATGCCTCACGGATGGGGAATCGGGATGAGGCTTCTGGGGATGGTTATCGGTTTCGTGGACGGGGATGTATTCAATTGACTGGTCACGCCAATTACTTCCACGCAGGAAAAGCCCTTGGGGTGGACTTTGTAAAAGAGCCTGACTTGGTTGCAACTCCACAATACGCCGCCCTAACTGCTGGATGGTTTTGGGATACACATAAGTGCAATCAGCTTGCCGATATGTCAGATTGGGTTGCCCTGACAAAAAAGATCAACGGTGGGACTATTGGCCTTCAGGACAGGATCAACCACATCAATCACGCTTTGGACGTTCTAAATGGCTGATTTGGACGTACATACACGCCTCAGACCTACTTGTCTCCACGGTCACAATAGGAGTTCGTGGCCCCATTGATTGTTCTGGATGAGCCAGCCAACGCTTGCAGTTCTTGCAGTAGTTATCTGGCATTTCCGGGTCACATCTAGCGACATCCCAGAGTAGAGGTCTCATTTTCTAAATCCTTGATGATGCGCTCAAGATACACAGCCAAGTCCATTGCTTCTTCTTGCGCGTGTTTCAGCCATTGAATATGCGTCAGGTCTTGGCGTGTCGTGTCAGTTCCATATTTGGCAAGCCCGACTTCGGCTCGTTGTTTGAGTTTTAGTCGGACTGATTCAACATTTGGGTCAAGACAGTTCATTCTTTGACAAACACCCCAGAAGGCATGAGAGTGCCCTTGCGGTCTTTAATCTGGTTGTATGCCATCTCTAAGCAATCAACCATATTGAAGTCTTGTAGAGCGCAATAGTTGATGAGACATACAAGAACGTCACCAACAGCATCCATCGCATCTTCTCGATTGCCCTTTGTCGTAGCATCGGCCAATTCACCCATCTCCGAAACTGCTTTGAGAAGCTGGGTTGACGGCGTTGAGTTCGGAATAATGCGCCTTGCCTCGGCCCAACGGATGACATCTGACTCAAGTGCTGCATAAGTTGCCATTACTCCGGTTCTCCAGGTTGCATTGCCTCTTTCTGAGCCTGTGCTTGGTCTTTACCCTCATCGCTTTGGGATTGGAATTGAGCAACCAGTTTGACATGGAGAGGATACGCACCAGATTCGGTGGGTTGAGAGCCAATCAATCGAACAATGTATGCGGCTTCGTTGGGTTCAAGATTGAAGATCATGGTTTTCCTTGGTTAAAAAGTTGGGCCTACTCGCTGCGTCTGACTTCTTGTGGATCACACTGCATCGTCTAGAACAATGACTCGTCAGCATCCGCTTTCGGCCCGTTAATCAGAAGCAGTTGGTAGAACAGTTAGAACCGTAACAGCAGGTCGTACAAGTAACCATACGGCCACCAGACATGATTGTATGAGTTGAGCAAGACGCCCAGACCATCGTGGTGCTTGCGGCGATCCAAAGGCCAATAAGTGCTTTTTTCATGGTGTTTCCTTAGAACGGTACATCGTCGTTAAATTCGGCCTTTGCTGGCCGATCCTTGGGCTTCTCTGAGCCTTCTTTCTTTCCACCCTGCAATGCGACATCATTGACTCGGATGTTGTACCCGATGCGCTCAATGCCATTCTTGTCTGTGTATTTGTTTGTTGAGACAGTCCCAGAGATTGTGACTGCCTGACCCTTAGTCAAGAATTTGGACAGAGACTCTGCACGTTTCCCGTACAGTCCAGCATTCCAGAAGATCGCTTCTTTGTCTTTGCCCTGGTTGTCAGCAATAGAAAAATTTGCCACTGGATCGCCTGTGGTTGTATATCGAATCTCAGCGTCTTTGCTGATATTTCCAGCGATTGAAATTACATTCATGGTTTTCCTTTCTTACGAATGTTCTTTTGCAATACGGTCAATTATTTGATGGTAATAATCTCTTGCCGCTTCAACTTTGGGGGCGATCTTGTCGATGGCCTCATCATCTCGGTCAATCTTCCACCGAGTAACTCGCAACTCAGGTGCAATGTGGCTTACCTGATGAAGTGCCCGATTCTCATATCCGATTAACTCCTCTGGGGTATCAATCAGACAATAGCAAACCTCTGCCTTTGGTTTATCCCAAAGCCACATATATGCTTGCATCTGCCACCAGTAGGTCTTGTTTTCACACATCTCCTCCAAGACGGGAAATGTATCAAGTGACCAGATTGTCTTAATGTCTCGGATGCAATCCTCGCAGACAAGATCGGCCTCTCCTGTGATCCAGTCATTTGTCTTACGTTCCGTGTTCTTTTTGTAGTCAGAGAATAAAACGGAATTCAATAGACTGATTGACTGATCCTCGCACTCTATGCCCTTTGTCATGTATTTGGTACTGACAACAGAATCGTAGCCATATACAAATTCACGGGCCATTTGAATGATGGCGGTCTTGGCTCCGACAGACAAAACCTCCGTTTTTGACTTTGGTTCTGTCATTATGTCGGCCAGTGATGAGGCTCTAAACTTAAGCATCGGACACCGCCTTAAGTTGATTAAATTGAGCCTCGCTGATGTGGTAGTCCTGGGAGAGTATCTTCTTTGCGCCTTTTGGCTGGCTTACAAGTACAGAACCATCTTTCATTGGAAAACAGACAGTCATCTCAAACTGACGATTGGCATAGACCGATTCATAAAGCCCAAGTGCATCCTCAAGCGACCATTGCCACTTTTCTAAGTTCTGACAAACAGTATTCATCTCAGCTTGAATACGCTTGCCAATAAGAGTGTTTTTCTTGGGCTTGATGAGCCAATACTGTTCGTGTTTTGTTGGCAAGGTAAAGCCAGATCGGTCTGTCTTGTTTTCGTAAATCAGGCCGATTCCTTTGTGTTCTTGACGGAGGATGGCAACTGCTCCCTCACGGTCTAAAAGTGCTTTCTTTGATTCCAGAGCGATTGATCTTGCCTGGATGTATTTCAGGACAGCAAAAGTCCCAAGTTCGGACGGAAGATGGTAATGGTTTCTCATGCTGACAATGCTCCTACCAGGATTTCCTCTTGTTCCTCAGTCAATGCAAAGTCAGAGCGAAGTTTGTCGGTGGTGTACTTACCCGCTTTGATCGCATCAATCGCCTTGGAAAGCCTTACATTTGCAATCGGTGGCTTGACCTCATGCGTCTGGTTTTCCGTATCCTCATTGGACTCCGTAGGGATAGAGAACGCTTGAAAGCAAGCATATTTGTATGCCGCTGACATGGCTTTATTGGTTGACTTGTCACCAGAGTCCATCGCCTCGCCAAACGTCTTGACGATGTGCTTAGACCCATCCTCAGAGGATACAAAGTCAAACTCCACCTCTACCGTGGTGTAGAACAATGTCCCACCACTTTTGGATTGGCGCTCTACGCATTCCCGAGCCAGGACGCGAGGAAGGATACAAAGACCATGCTTAGACAGTAACGGGGCTATGGTGTTGTAGACATCATCAATGCCCCTGAATGTATACCCACCGCCCTGAGAGTTGTTTCTACGGTCTTTGGTGATGCCAAGAGTTGCTAGTTCTGCCTGGACTTTGTTGATTGCTTGATAGACTTTCATTGCGTTGCCTCGTTTCGTGTTACTTTCTGAGCCAGGAGCCACTTGTCGCCAAGATGACGCAGTGAATTTACCCACTGGCGGCAATTATGACGGACGATGTGACGAGGGATGTACGGCCGATCAAAGTGTTGACGGGCCATCTTGAGGAAGGTTGTGTTCATACAGTTCCTTGGTTGTTGAGCCTTCTATTTTCCACAGAAAAAAGCCTTCTGGAATAGGTGTTTTCCCTAGTGTCTGGGGTGTTGACTTGTGCTAATCTAACCGTATGAACCCAATCGAACACTCCGAACATGAAGCCGCTTCAGCAATCGTGGACTACACATTCCAGCTTGTGAAGCACTACATTGAGCACCCAGGCGATGTAGACGCTGCCATGATCGCCGTACTGGTGGCCGCATTGGAAAAGGTTACAAACCGTGATATTTACATTGAAAGGATGTATGGATGAACAAGGAAAAACAGTTCTATCTTGACTGTCTCAAGGATGGTAAGCAACGCCATGACCGGATTTCTGCAAGGATGAAGGGTAGGTTTGAGACTAGCGCAACCATTGTCCGTGATGCTCTTTTGGCAGATGGTCACATTCGTGAGGCTGGATTCGTGTGTCGCAAGGATGGAAAAAAGATTTATCTATACGAAATGACTGGCAAGAAATTTGAGGTCAAGCAGAATACTAAAAAGTCTGATCCATACCGATGGGAAGATGGTTCTGCAAAATCTCAAGGGAACGCATTTAACTGGCAGTCTTATGCTAAAGGGCTTTACAAGCCAGGTGAACTTGCCGCACAAGAGGCTGGTCGTAAGTTTGGAATCAGCACAGCAAGCAAGCAGATTCTCCCTCGGGTGACGATATGACCTGTCCTCCATGCAACAATGATTGCAATCAAGGACGCAATTGTCCAGCCAGAGCATTTGAAAAACACTGTGCTGGAAAGTTTAAGTATCCGTCTTTAGGTCTTGCTGAGATGGTCACAAGCCGTAAGCAAGGCGCAAAATTAGAAGCATATAAATGCCAATTCTGTGCGTATTTTCACGTTGGTGACGCACCGAAATCAAATCGTTTAGCAAAGAAGGCAGAAAAATGAGCGCGGGAGGAAAGGGCAGTTCGCCACGCCCATTCGATGTTGCATTTGAGCAGTACGCAGCAAATTTTGACCAAATCTTTAGGAAAAGTAAAAATGTTCTTCCCGAAAAAGCCGAAAACACAGATGGAACGCCTGAAAGTCCTGATCGGACGCAAGCAGGGCGCAACAGCAGCGGAGATTGCTCGATTCCTGCCGACAACCAGCCCACACTCTAAGATGTCCCGTCTGACTAGGACGCAAGGCTGGACGATCCTCAAGAAAGACAATCCAGACGGAACAAAAACTTACTTTGGCAAACCGCCGAAGAAGTGATACACTAATTCGAAACCCGGCTAGGTTAGCTACCGAAAAGACGACTCGTTACCGTCCTGCCGCTGGTTTCTTTCAGTAACGACAACCGACAACGTGAGGTTAATTATGCTCATGCGTCCCAAAAATTGGGGTGACTTCCAGCACTACAAAGATCGCCTTCCTCCCTGGATAAAGTTGCATCGCAGTCTGCTGACCGACAGGGAATTCATGTGCTTGCCTATTGCTAGCAAGGCGCTAGCACCATTGCTTTGGTTGCTAGCAAGCGAGTCAAAAGACGGTAGTTTTGATGGCTCACTGGATGAGCTTCAATTCAGATTACACATCTCAAGAAAAGACTATGAGGATGGCATTAAGCCTTTGATTGATAAAGGCTTTTTTGTTGTCGATAGCGATGTGCTAGCAGATTGCTTGCAAGTTGCTACCCCAGAGAGAGAGACAGAGAAAAAGACAGAGACAAAGAGAGAGACAAAAGCAACTGTCGTTGCCTGCCCTCCTGATGTTAAAGAACAAGTTTGGAAAGATTGGACAGCACTTAGAAAGGCCAAGAGAGCACCAGTCACGGAAACAGTTATTGATTCAGCAAGAAAAGAAGCGCAAAAGGCAGGGATGTCATTCAATGATTTTCTGGTTGTCTGGTGTCGTAGAGGATCGCAAGGACTTGAGGCTGATTGGCTGAAGTCACACGAAAAACAATCCTTTGCACAACAAACCGCAGATATCGCCAGAGTCACGGTTCCTGGTTCAACAGACCCTGATCCTGCTTTGCTGAAAATCCAACAAGACCGTGAAAAGGCTACTCCGATGCCAGCGCACATTCGGCAACAAATCAACCAAGTTCTGAGGAAAGTATGAAAAGAGAAGAAATAATCCGCATGGCGCGGGAGGCTGGGTTTTACGTCGATGAAAAGGCCCGACAGAATCAGCCAAATTGCATATCTCACACATATCACATGATCGACAGCCAACTTGAACGCTTCGCCACCCTTGTCGCTGCGCATGTACGAGAGACAGAGTTCAAGCCCGATTGGAACAACTATCAGCAGGGGCGTGCCGATGGCGCTGCTGAGGAGCGTGAGGCGTGTGCGAAGGTGTGTGATGAATATTCAGCCGTAGGAAAAATTGAAGAATTTGACCGTGGTTGGTTGGCTTGTGCAAAAGCCATATCCAACATCATCCGCGCAAGGGGGCAGTCATGACCTACTACGAAGCCATGAGAATCCTAGACCGCCTGAAAGACGGATGGGCTTATCCTGCAAAGATCGTTGATGAGGCTTTGCGGATGACTGGAGACTTAGACTAAGGGTTTCTCCGTATGGCCTATTCAAGAAAAACAATAGAGAATCCTTCAGACCGTAGACAGCTTGAAGAAGGCGAGGCAAGAGTGCTATTCGCTACCTGGCAAGCAACTGGAAAGAAAGTATTGACAGTTGATCGCTTGGAAAGAATTGAGAAGATTTACGGTAGAGGCTCAGTAGAACGAATTCGACAAATGATGATTGATATGAAAGAAGGAAGACTGATATGACATTCCAGGTAATATTTTCAGTCTACGGTGAGTGCGTACCAAAGGGCCGCCCAAGGTTTACTCGCCAAGGCAGAACCTACACCCCAAAGAAAACGCACGACTACGAGTCAGAAGTCTCGATGATGGCGAAGTCTGCAATGGGAAGTTCTGATCCGCTAGAAACGCCTGTGGCGGTCTATGTCTACGTCAATATGCCTGTGCCTCAGTCGTACTCAAAAAAGCGCACAGAGGCTTGTTTAAGCGGTTCTGAGAGGCCAGCAAAGAAGCCTGATCTTGATAACGCCATCAAATCCGTCTTGGATGGGATGAACGGCATTGTCTACAAGGACGATTCACAGATCGTCAGCCTCCATGCAACCAAGCGATATGACTCCATTGCATCTGTCCACATTTGTGTAAGAGAAGAACTTGAATGAGAAAGAAAGTCATTAGATTAAACGCAATAACCAATGCTCAGTTGATTAAATATCTTCTTGAAGGTATTTATACAAACCAAGAATTGTCTGAGATAACTGGATTGTGTGTCAGAACAATCAGAACTTATGTGAGCGCAATGCATAAAGCAGGTGCTTTACATATTTCAAGCTGGAAGAAAGATTCAATCGGTCATTATTCAATGTGCGTTTACAAAATTGGTGAAGGCAAGGATGCGAAAAAACCAAAGATGACTGATTCAGAAATCAGAAAGCGGTATCGTCAAAAGCTAAAGGCAAGGAAAAACCATACTTCTCCAATCAGAACTCAGTTTGTCGGTGGTTCTCTATGGGCTACACAGTAAAGCTGTATTCTCCAGAGCAGGCCCATGCTGAGATTACAAAGCTGTGGCCTAAGATCAAAGAAGCGATCCAGGCTGGCAGAAAGCTGGAACTGACGATCAAGCGTGAGAAGCGAAGCCTAGATCAGAATGCGCTGCTCTGGTCTGTGCTGACTGATCTGTCAAAACAGGTCAAGTGGTACGACCAGACGCTGACCAAAGAGGAATTCAAGGACTTGCTCACTGCTGGCTTGAAAAAGCAAAAGGCAGTTCCTGGAATAGACGGTGGATTCGTCATGCTTGGAACGTCAACCAGTGCTATGACAAAGGAAGAAATGTCAGACCTGATTACGCTGGCTCACGCATTTGGTGATGAGCGTGGGGTCAAGTGGTCGCCTACCAGCATTGGATCAATTGATGACCAAGGATGAAAAGTCCCACAAGAACGCAGTTGCCAGCTTGGGCTGCGCTGTTTGCTGGCGCATCTATGGCCCACATGAACCAGGGCCAGTTGAACTTCACCACCTAAGAACAGGTGGATGGGGCAAGGGAGACTACAAAACCTTGATTCCTTTGTGTCCTGAGCATCATCGTGGAAAAACTGGTGTTCATGGCTTGGGAACAAAAGGTTTTGCCAAGCACTACGGGTTTGACCAGCAAGACCTTCTTGATTGGACGCTTGTTAGGGTTTCCACTGATGACTGAAGCCTAGATTTTTGTGATACTGAGCATCCCAACAACAAGGAACTGTAATGAACACATTTCTCACACTGACCGAAAGCCGCCGCGCTCCTGTCGAGGTGGTCTACACCACAAAAGATGACCTGGTGGACAGATTCAATGTTTACTATCGAGGTCAAGACGTTACCTCCATCCTGAGCGAGTCCGATCTGCGAGAGATTGAGATTCAGTGCGACATTCATTTTCAGGAGCAAGCATGAACATTCCACAGGGTTGGCAGTGTCCATGCTGCAAAAGAGTTTTTAATCCAACAGCTTCAATGTGTTCTTTCTGTGTGCCACCAGAAAAAGAAAAAGTGGTCTATAAGAGAAAACAGTATCGACCGAGTGATGCTTACAAGCCACATGAAGGCATTTCTCACATTGGTAAAACTCCAATTGAAAGACTTGGATTAGATACTAGAACAAATAATTGCTTGAAATGTGAAGATATAAAAGCAATAGAGCAAATTCAATTCTGGACTGAATTTGAATTGTCAATGATTCCAAACCTCGGTAAAAAGTCACTTGCTGCAATTGTTGAGGCGCTTGGCAACATTGGTATCACTCTGGAGAAAATG
>OGWO01000022.1_pt1 | contig 14030 bp, 6 predicted proteins | sample 1576001 | NCBI WGS metagenome assembly OGWO01 (sample SAMN07581522, study PRJEB24739) | freshwater metagenome | place: Singapore | collected 2015-01
GCAAGAACAGGGATTACTAAAGTATATCTACCAAAGGATAATGAGAAGGATGTAACAGAGGATCTCAGCAAGCTTTTAAAGATACAATATGTAGAGAATGTTCTTGAGATATTGAAGGATTTAAAATCCTGGACACTGGTGTTCTCGAATCGAATACACCGATAAAAATTTCCATCGAATCAAATTCTGTATTTGGCTTCCAAGCGCGCTCTATGATGGGTGGTCGTTACCAATATCGCCTCAACGAAAATTTCAAAGTTGGCGCTACTTGGTTGCGCATGATGGAACGCCCCGTTACCCAAAAAGTTGATTTCGGTTCAGAGCCTTTCAAGAATAATGTACTCGGGGCAGATTTTGCTTTCCGCACCAACGTACCTGCACTCACCAAACTCATTGACCTCTTGCCCGTCATTTCGACTAACACGATGTCTACCCTATCAATGTCTGGAGAAGTGGCTACACTTAGACCAGGCCAACCGCGCGCCATCAACAAAGAAGGAACTTCCTATATCGATGACTTTGAGGCCTCACAAAGTGCCATAGATCTGAAAGGGATGTCGGCCTGGCGTTTGGCTTCAGTGCCACAAGGACAGCCCGACCTTTTCCCTGAGGGCTCTAAAAAAGACCTCAGTGCCCGTTTCAAAAGTTCTAAAATCGCTTGGTACACCATCGATCCTGTCTTCTATCAGAGTAACCAACTCACGCCGGCTCACATCAAGCAAAATCCAAATATGCTTTATGATAGCCGCATGCGACTCATTCAAATGACGGACATCTTCCCGAACTTGCAGTTGCAATACGGTTCTATTACGAACATCAATGTTTTTGACCTCGCCTACTACCCAGCTGAGCGCGGGATGTACAATTTTGACACCACAGCGGTTGTTGATTCTCTGGGGCACTTTGATAATCCTGAGGATCGTTGGGGTGGCGTGATGCGCGGCCTTTCTACCAACGACTTCGAATTAGCAAATATCGAATTTATCCAGTTCTGGTTGCTCGACCCTTTCAATGAGGATGCCGAACTTGAAGATCCAAATACTTTGATGTCTGGTGGTGACCTCTATTTTAATCTTGGAAATATTTCTGAAGACATCTTACCCGATTCCAGAAAGAGTTTCGAACATGGCTTACCTCCGAACGATGACCCAGTTTTACTCGACAACATCGACACGACACTATGGAGCCGCGTTTCTACACAACAAGTTGTGGTCAATGCCTTTGCAAATGAACCTGCTGCGCGCATCAAGCAAGATGTCGGCCTCGACGGCTGGGACAACCTTGCTGAAAAACTATCCTATACCGGATACATCAATTGGATACAAAACAATACCGCACTGAGCCCAGCTACCAAAGCAAAAATGATGGCTGACCCATCTACCGATGACTACAACTACTATCTAGACGACGTCTACGACACACAAGAACTCGATATCTTAGAACGCTACAAGCGCTATAACGGTATGCAAGGGAACTCTCCCACAACAGAAATGTCGGATACCGCTAACGCAAATGGTTATCCTACCATTGCCTCTAACTTCCCTGACATAGAAGATATCAACCAAGACAACAACTTGTCTGAATCAGAGGCTTATTTTCAATACCGCGTTAGTCTCAGACCAAATGATCTGCAAAATGTAGGTTCAAACTACATCACCAATAAACAGGTCTATCAAAATGGCAACAAAACTGAAACTTGGTACCAATTCAAAGTACCAATCCGCGAATTTGAAAAACGCGTGAATGGCATTCAAGATTTCAGATCAATCCGCTTCATGCGTATTTTCATGAAAGGCTTCGACGAACCTGTCGTTTTGCGTTTTGCCAGACTCGAGCTTGTCCGAGGAGAATGGCGTCGTTATTTCCAAGACCTCACCCAACCTGGTCTTAGTGTACAAACCGACCCAAACCTTACAAGTTTCAATATTGCGGCACTTAATATTGAAGAAAATGCACAACGTTCACCAATTAATTATGTAGTTCCACCCGGAATTACGCGTGAAATAGACCCTTCACAGGTTTATCAACGACAAATGAATGAGCAATCTTTAGTGCTAGAAGTATGCAACCTTCAGGATGGGGATGCACGAGCTGCCTATCGCAATGTTCAATTTGACGTGCGTACTTACAAAAAACTCAAAATGTTTGTGCACGCCGAGTCAGTGGTGGAGAACCAACTCAAAGACAACGAACTGACCGTCTTTGTGCGTTTAGGTACCGATTTTGTCGACAACTATTATGAATACGAAATGCCTATGAAGGTCACGGATTGGAATACCACGAATCCGGATCTCATATGGCCTGAAGGCAATAATATTGAAATTGTCTTTGATCGTCTACTCGACTTAAAAATGGAACGCAACACCAAACTTGAACAAGGTGTTCCAGGAGTTTCGAGTATTGTAGAATACGAGAAGGTAGATCCTAATAATGCCAACAACCGCATCAAAGTAAAAGGAAGCCCGAACCTACAAGGCATCAAAACGATCATGGTTGGGGTGCGAAATCCTTCGAAATCGGACCCAGACAATACTTGGGGGCCCGATAACGGCGATGCCGAATGTGCCAACATCTGGATCAATGAAATGCGACTCACCGATTTCGTAAGTGACGGCGGCTCTGCAGCCGTTGGCCAAATGCAATTGCAGTTGGCAGATTTCGCTACGGTCCAAGCGGCAGGAAATTATTCCGGTATCAACTGGGGAGCCGTAGACAGCCGTGTTCAAGACCGTCAACGTAACCAAAAAATGGGAGCCGATGTCAGTACAACCATGCAATTGGGTCAATTCTTTGGCAAACAAGCGCGCGTCTCTTTACCATTCTATTATGGCTACTCCATAGGAGTCATCAATCCAGAATACGATCCTTTTAATCCAGACATCAAATTAGCTAATTACGATTTAGCAACCCGCAAAGAACGCATGCGCCTCGGCCAAGATTTTACAGAGCGTCGCAGCTATAATTTTACCAATGTGCGCAAAGAAGCCAAGGCGGGCACCAAGCCACAATTCTGGAGCCTATCTAATTGGTCGGCTACCTACGCATTTGCCGAGAATATCAAGCGTGATTTCAATATCAAATCCGACATGACGCGTACATGGACAGGCGCCTTGAACTACAATTATACCTTTGCCGGAAAACCTTGGGAACCATTTAAAAAATGGGAGCCAGCTCAAAAAAATCCTTGGTTGAAAGCGCTCAAAGACTTTAATCTCTATTATTTACCTAAGAACGTTACCTTCACCAACGATTATTCTCGAATCTACAATGAAAGACAGATCCGAAATATCAATTTCCCAGAATATAACTTCGACCCAATTTACCTCAAACGCTTTGACTGGAATAGAAACTATCAAGTGGGCTATGACGTTACCAAAGCACTTAAAACTACTTTTACCGCAACCAATCGATCAATTTTTGAAGAAGGAAATAACGGAGTAGACCGCCAAACTAATCCGGAGGGCTATCGAGAATTCATGGATACCATCCGTTCTCAAATGAGCACTTTTGGTCGTACCATGGATTACACCCATAACTACTCGATCAGCTATACGCTCCCATTTGATAAATTCCCAGTTACCTCCTGGCTTTCATCTAACATCAAATATGCTGGTACCTACAATTGGCAACGTGCACCACTTGGTCAAGCAGAATTCGGAAACGTGATCCAAAACACAAGGTCAATTAACATGACTGCTCAAGGTAACTTGGTGACACTCTACAACAAAGTTCCATATTTTAAACGCGTTTTAGCCGACGGAAAAGGGCCAAAAACCAACGTCAATGCCAAGCAAGGCCCTGAGGGCGCGCAAGGCGGCAAGGGAGCTCCTCCAAAGAAAGCCGAATTCAAGCCTAAAAAACCGCTTGAAGAAATGACTGAAAAAGAGCGCAAAGAATATGACCGTCAGTTGGCACGTTTCGAACGCAAACAGGCGCGAATTGAGGAGCTCAAACTAAAGGAAAAAGAGCCGGTCAATCCGATAGTGGGAACGCTTGTGCGCATGCTACTTACTGTCCGAAATATTTCAGGTACTTACAACCTATCAGACGGGACAATGCTCCCAGGTTTCAATCAAGAATCGAGTGTGCTGGGTATGAATGCCCAAACGCTTGGCTTATCTCCGTTTGTTTTCGGACAGCAAGCTTATGATATTTTTGGTCGGGAAACAGGCTATCATGTTGGTGAGTTTGCCCGTGATAACAATTGGTTGGTTCAAAATGAGAACCTCAACAAGCAGTTCATGACCAACCATACGGCAAACCTACAATTGAAAGCCACACTAGAGCCGCTCAAGGACCTCAATATTAACCTCAACGCCTCTAGAAATTACAGCACACAAGCTGGTGAGTTTTTCAGATGGAATCCTGGTAGTTCAATTTTTGAGAGCCAAAGTAGATTTGAAAGCAGCACACTCACCTACACAACCATATCATGGGGGACAGCTTTTGCAAAAATGGACAGCTCTTTCCGCTCACCTATCTTCCAACAAATGATAGCCAATGGACAACAAGTTTCGCAACTCATTGGGGCAACCAATTCCAATGCAAGTTCATTACCAAATGGTTTTTATGATGGCTATTCAGCCACACAGCAAGAAGTTGTAACCGGATCTTTCTTAACTGCCTACACGAATTCTCCGATCAACTCAAAAACAATCAATCCACGCAGCAATATGCCGTTGCCGAACTGGACGATTAACTACTCAGGGCTTACCAAATTTGAATTCACAAAAGATGTAGTGAAATCCTTCAAGCTCAACCACGGTTACTCTTCATCGGTATCAGTAAACGGCATGCAAACTAACCTGAATGCGACGCTTGATGCAGCCGGAATGCCAAATGCCCGAGACCTCAACAACAACTTTATTGCGCCGATGCAAGTTCAAAATATTACGATCTCAGAGCGCTTCTCTCCTTTGATCGGGATGTTGGCTACCTGGAATATCCTTGGAAAAAACATAACCACCAACTTTGAATACAAAAAAGACCGCCAAGCGACACTCTCTTTAAACAACAACCAAGTGACAGAAACACTTGGTCAAGAAATCGTTGTAGGAACGGTTGTCAATGTTCCGAAATTAAAATTAGTGCGCAGTATTGATGCCAGTGACCTACTGATCAATGTCAACTTCTCCTTTAGAGATAATGCAACTGTTATTCGCAAAGTTGTTGAGAACACCAACACAGCAACTGCAGGGCAAAAAACTGTGAGTTTTAAACTAGATGCCAACTACAAACTCAACGAATACCTGAGCGCAATTTTCTACTACGAACAATTTATCAATACGCCAAAAGTTTCATTGAGCTACCCTACCGGAAACCTAAAGACAGGGATTACCTTACGTTTTGACCTCAACGGTTTAAAATAAGTACTCATGGTTAGAACTGCTACTCCTGCCGACGTACCTGCAATTTTTTCTCTCATACAAGAACTAGCGAATTACGAACGCGCACCAGAACAAGTGATTAATACGCCCGAGCAGCTTCAAATTGACCTTTTTACCGATAAAATTTGTGAAGCCCTAGTAGCTACCAATGAAAAAAATCAGGTCATTGGTTTTGCCCTCTTTTACACGTCCTATTCGACATGGAAAGGTCGCTGTCTTTATTTGGAGGATTTTTATGTCATCGACGCCGAAAGAAAGCAAGGATACGGCCAGGCTTTATTTGATGAAGTGGTGAACATCGCAAAGAAACGTGGTGTCAAACGCATGGATTGGCAAGTACTTGACTGGAATCATACAGCCCTCAATTTCTATCGACGCAACCATGCTACCCTAGATCCTGAATGGATCAATGGTCGACTTTTTTTTGAATAACAGCTTTCTGATTTTCAAATATTCACAAAAATTGGGTTAATATTCAGCCAATACGAGATGTTGTTCATTTGACACTTAGTCTATAAAATTTTACTATTAAGTTTATTTTGAAATAAGGAGAGAAACAGGTTACTTCTTGTGTGTAGCAGTTGACGTACTGCTTGGAGAGGCAGTTTCATTTTCTAGTTTGATAAGAGTTTAATAGTTTTTGTCGACGTCCGAAAGGAATATACACAAGAGGTTCCTGTCCTTATTACTTCTACTGCACCACTCAGACAATTTTTGTCTACTACTAGGAAAAGGGCTACTTGTTAGCCCTTTTTTTCTTGTACCTGATACAACAGTGGTCTGCTGGGGCTGGCATCATTGCTAAAATTAGCCATTTGCAATTCCATTACGTATTCTCCATCTGAGATTGCGCTATCAACAAACACCAATTCAGTAATTGTGCGGTCTTTTCTTGGTTGTTCAGGGTACTTCCAAAAAGCATGGTGAAACGCAAGTACGCCTGCATCTTCCTCACGATCTACAGAAGGTGTATCTACCAAAAAATGTTTGGTGTCAAGCTGATCAAGTAAATCCACCACTCCAACATCAAAATAACAAGGGTTTGTTCCTGAGTAATTGGCATTTTTCTTTTCTGGAATGTTGGGAAGTGTCCGAATAATGACAGCCTCCGTGAAAGCGTTTTCCAAAAGTGCTTCTAGTTGATCAGCAAACACCACACGGTCGCCGTTTTCTAAAATTCTCGGGGTGACGCTTAGTAAACTCGCTTTATAAAAATAATGCTCAAAAACCGCATTTACAGGATAATGCTCGCTGCTAATATGACCATATGACTCAGTATGAGTTCCATGCCCGTGAGGGTTAAAATAAATGTCTTTAAAGTTTACTGCGCCTCCTTCAAGCACACTCCCAATAAAGCCGTTTGCACGAACTGGCTCCATCCGAGGCGCCTCAACATACCAAGCCTTTGGGTTGGCGTCATCTGCAGTCAAAGGCAAGGATAAATCTAAAGGAAATGCCGTGTCAATAAAATGCTGTTCGTCTAGGTAAAAAATCATAGAGTAAAAATAGTGCTTTTCGTATCTTTGCGGCTATGGAAGCACAAAAAGACCGCCTTAAAGACCTCATTTCGCACTCAAAAGAATACGGATTCATCTTTCCGTCCTCAGAAATTTACGATGGCTTAGCCGCTACCTACGACTATGGTCAACTTGGTGCCGAGCTTAAGAACAACATCAAAACTTATTGGAGGAAAGCGATGGTTCAGTTACACGAAAACATCGTGGGTCTTGATTCAGCAATCTTTATGCATCCAACAACCTGGAAAGCTTCAGGCCATGTTGATGCCTTCAATGATCCCCTTATCGACAATAAAGATTCCAAAAAACGCTATCGCGCAGATGTCCTGCTTGAGGAGCATATCGAAAAGATCCGTCAAAAAATAGAAAAAGAAGTTGAAAAGGGTCACAAGAAATTTGGAGATTCCTTTGACGAAGCACAATTTCGTGCCACGAATCCAAATGTTTTGCGCAATGCTGAAAAAATCCAAAGCATTGAAACGCGCATGAAAACCGCTCTTGAGACTAACGACCTAGAAGCAGTGCAACAACTCATCATTGACCTCGAGATTGTTTGCCCAATTTCTGGATCAAAAAACTGGACTGAAGTGCGCCAGTTTAACCTGATGTTTTCTACCGAATTAGGCTCTGTGGCTGGTGATGCCAGTACCATTTACTTGCGCCCAGAAACTGCACAAGGGATTTTTGTCAACTTTCTAAATGTTCAAAAATCTGGTCGCATGAAAATTCCTTTTGGAATTGCTCAAATTGGCAAGGCTTTTCGCAATGAAATTGTTGCACGTCAGTTTATTTTCAGAATGCGCGAATTCGAACAAATGGAAATGCAGTTCTTTGTACGTCCAGGAGAAGAGATGAAATGGTACGAATACTGGAAGGCCGCCAGAACCAAATGGCATCAGAATTTGGGTCTTGGTGAAAGTCTATATCGCTTTCATGACCACCTCAAATTGGCACACTACGCCAATGCAGCTTGCGATATAGAATATCAATTCCCGATGGGTTTCAAAGAACTTGAAGGTATCCACTCGCGCACAGACTTCGACCTCAAACAACACGAACAATATTCAGGAAAAAAACTACAGTTTTTCGATCCCGAACTCAACCAAAGCTATGTGCCTTACGTCGTTGAAACCTCTGTTGGCCTTGACCGCATGTTTTTAGCAGTTTTAAGTGCATCCTACAAAGAAGAGCAACTTGCCGACGGTTCCGAGCGCGTAGTACTGAAAATTCCTGCGGTGCTTGCACCATATAAAGCTGCTATTATGCCATTAATCAAAAAAGATGGCTTACCAGAAAAAGCTCGCGAAATAATGGCAGAACTGCAGCTTGAATATAGTTTGCAATACGACGAAAAAGATTCAATAGGAGAACGCTACCGTCGTCAAGATGCTATTGGAACGCCTTTCTCCATCACAGTGGATCATCAAACACTTGAAGATAACACAGTAACCATCCGCGACCGCGGCACCATGGAGCAACAACGCGTCTCGGTTGCCGAAATCGAACAAATTCTTGCTCATAAAGCAAGTTGGAAAAGCGTACTTAACGCGCTGCGTGTCGGCTAATACATGTGGCGTCTATTTATTGTGTTTTTTGTTATATCAGTCAATGCACAATTGATTGAAAATCAAAACGGACAAGCTTTTTCCAATGCACCATTCTTTAACCCTCGTATTGTCTCTCAGTTAAAGATTAAGTCTATTGAAGGGTTTTACACTTATAAAAGTGCTGAAACGCCATTTAAACCAAGTCTGGATTGGTATCGCTATCGCTTCAATGAATCAGGGCAGCTTATTGAACAATTAGAGGTCATTCAAAAAGGCAAGCAAAAAGACAGCTCCTTGCATCAATTTGCCTATCATCAAAATGGAAAACTTGCTGTTCACCGCTATCCTGCCTACGGCGGTGCCATTTCAGAACATTATAGCTATGATTCCATGGCTCGGCTCATTTGTATTTCGTATTTCAGAGATCAATTCAAAGAAAATCTCCTTTACAACCCATCGGCCGTATTGATGCGAAAAGAAACTATAGTTTACAACAAGAATCAGGTTCAAGACTATACCCAATATAATCAGTATAATCTGCCCTTTATGGACGTTAGCTGTATTTACAATCCGGATGGTTACCTGCTTGAAAAGGAGCTTTACTTTCGGATGAACCAGCAAAGTCAAAAAGAAGTATATCGCTATGATTTAAAAGGACTTTTAACAGAGAAATCGAAACTTGGAGAAGGTTTGCAAGCGACAGAAACTTGGAATTATCGCTATGATCAATGGGGTAATCTCATCGAAGTACTCTATTTCAAAAACAAGCAGGCACTCCAAGAATTACAAGTAATATATGACTACAAAACAGGTTATCTTGGCTCAATCATTCAGAAAGATTTAAGTACAAATCAGCTCAAGATTTTACGATTCACTAAATACACTTCTTTTTGAATGAAGATTTGTTAAATATTTCTTAATGGTTTAATTTCAAATACTTTTGGCATCATATTCGCCTTTAAGCACGAAACTTCAGCTTATGAAAACAATTTACACTATCCTTTTCTTGCTCATCAGTACTTCTTACACTTTAGCTCAAAAAGTCAATTATGAAAGTTCAAAGTGGTTTTGGGGTTTTAATATTGGTTCAACTAGGAGCAGCACAGATCTTAAGGATGAAAGTTATAATGGCTTTGGCCTGACCTTGGGCCGCTCATTCAACTATGATTACGGGCATGCCCTTTCTTTTGACTTACGAGGTCGTTTTTTAGCGGGGCAGTGGTATGGTCAAGGTGCAGACTACACTAACTTGGGTTCATCAGTTAATCCAGCTCTTCAATCTTATTTGATTGGCAACCAAAATTATGTGCATAATTTCAGAACCGACATCCGAGAACTTGACCTAGAATTGGTTTTACATGCAGGCAAACTACGCGAGCGCACAGGGTTTGACCCATATGTGTTTGGAGGCCTTGGACTTACTTGGCAACAAAACTGGACTGACGCTCTTGATACATCAGGCCTGATCTACGACTACAACGCAATGGCTGCAGCTGGCCCACTGACTGAACAGCTACCGGGAGTTTTAGACAACATGTTTGAAACACGCCTAGACGGGCTCTCGAATAATGCATGGCAAGTCAACTGGATGCCGAGTTTGGGCTTTGGCTTGGCTTATCACCGAGGGCGCTTCAGCATTGGTTTGGAGCACAAGACCACATTCACAATGTCCGATAACTTTGATGGTTTACAGGACCAAACTGCGCGTCTAAGAAACGACTGGTACCATTACACCTCTGCCATAGTGCAAATACATTTCAAGCAAAGAAATCCTCAACCAAAACCAGTAAGAGAAAACCCAAGACCAAATCCTGTTCCAAACTCAGTTCCAAATAATCAATCCAATTCAAACCCATGCCCTACTCCTGAGGTCCAGACCTTCTTTCCACCTCAAAATGCAGTAACTGTTTCTACCATTAAAATTGAGTTTACCGTTGCTTTTATCAATGGTGCCCAAGATTTAGTGCTACTCAATAGTTTCAATCAATCGATTCCTTTCAATTACAATTCGTTTTCATCAAGAGTTGAAGCGCTAGTAAACCTCAATCCGGGTATCAATAATTTTACTTTGCGCGCAACTACTCCTTGCGGCACTGACCAACAAACTATTCAGATCAATCGAGAAAATTGCCAAAGACCTGCCATTCAAATAACCAATAATGGCGGTAACAATACTGTTACGCAAGCGGCTTATAATTTTATTGCAACAGTCTTAGGGCAGGTCAATAGCAACCAAATTCAGCTGATCCACAACGGAATGTCTGTCCTCGGATTCAACTTCAATAGTGCCAACGGCCAACTCCAACGCCTGATCAATTTAGCACCTGGTAGCAATATCATTCGTGTCGAAGCAAGCAACGCCTGCGGCAATGCTGCAGAACAAATTACAATTACCTATCAGAATTGTGTGGCTCCGGCAATCACAATTCTCTCTCCGGCAATGAATAGTACGGTTCAAAGTTCTGCCTTACGACTCCGCGCCAATTTAGCAAACGTGATGAATCGCGCTTTGATCAAATTACTTGTCAATGGCAATGAAGTCACTTCATTTACATTCAACAACATAAATGGTCTACTTGAATATAGTGGGCAGCTCAATGTAGGAATCAATAATTTCACGCTTACCGCAGCCAATGATTGTGGTACAGACATCGAGACATTTACAATCAACTATGATGCCTGCAAAAAACCAACACTTTCTTTGAATGCAACCATGCCGGCAAATAACGCAACTGTATCTAATGCCGCATTTAATTTATTGGCGCAAAGTACTTTCTTGAATCAAAATCAAATTACCCTGAGTTTAAACGGTGTCAGTGGGCAACCGTTTACTTTTCAGAATGGATCGATTGCTGCATCTATCAATTTGAAACCTGGGATCAATACCATACTTATTCAAGGAAAGAATGACTGCGATCGCACCAGTCAAAATTTGATCTTAAATTATGTGCCATCACGCCCACCTTGTGATCCACCTCAAGTGATCTATAATATGATTGCCTCTGGAAGTACGGTTAATAATCCAGTATTTACCTATTATGCAACAGTTGTCAATTACACAGCCAATTCAACTATTATTCTTTCAATCAATGGGACGGTTTTAAATGGCTATAGTAATGTCAACGGCAGCTTAGCTGCTGAACTCGGACTCATTGAAGGAAATAATCAGATTTCAATTACAGTTACCAACGACTGTGGGACTTTCACAAATACTTATTACGTAACTTACGTCAACGATGGCAGCGAAGGTGGACAACGAAAACCGACTACCACACCAACCAAACCCGTAACGCCTAAACCGAAGCCAACCAACACAGCTCCAAAACCCGCAGCACCCAAAACAAATACTACTCCAACTAAGCCAGCTGTTAATCAAACAACTAACCCAACAAAAACCAATCCTGGGACCCAAAAGTCAGATACCTTAAAAACGGCTCCAAATACCACAACGAGCCCACAAAAAACGAAAGAAATAAAAACTGAAAAAGGAGGAGGTCGCTAGACCTCCTTTTTTGTGCTTGAATACTTGGGGCTCTGCTCAAATCTTCCTATATTCGCAATCTTAAAATCGCATACAAATGGCAATTATCGGTAAAATTCGCGCCAAATCTGGCCTTCTCGTCGCAATGATCGGACTCGCATTATTAGCGTTCATCCTCAATGATTATCAAAGTTTATTCGGAATCGGTGAAGGTGACTACGGCATTGGCTTGGTCTATGGAGACAAAGTTGATGTTGCTTCATACAGCATCGCTAGTTCGAAATTCCAAGAACAAGAAAGAAATCAAGCCATTCAAAATGGTAAAGAATTCACTGAAACAGACATGGAAGCTTCAAGCGACAAAGCTTGGAATTTCATGGTAGACTCAACTATTCTTAGTAAGGAATACGAAAAACTAGGCATTAGCGTTTCTGACCGTGAACTTGACGCCTACTGGATGGCAAAAGATGGTTTTGGGGTTTTGGCTGACCTCAACCAATTTTTCACTGACTCACTTACTGGTGTTCAAACGCCACAATCAATTGAATCAGGCCGAGTAAAATTAGGCGCTACACTCAACAAACTCAAAACTTCCAAAGATGCGCAAAGCGTTGAGCAATGGAACGGCTTTAAGGCTTACCACACCGATCGTCGCAAGACTGAAAAATATTTTGGTCTCGTTAAACAAGGAATTTTTGTTACAGACCTCGAGGCACAAGACCAATATTTAGCAAACAATGAAAAGAAAACAATCTCTTTTGTTGTTCGTCGCTACACAGAAATCAGTGATGCCGACATCAAAGTAACTGAGGCTGAAGTTAAAGCATACTACGACGAACACAAATCAGACAAAAAATACCTCGTACGCAACCCTAGCCGCGATGTCAAAATGTTTGATGTAAACATTCGCCCGTCAAAAGCTGACTCTACTGTTTTCTCAAATAAAATGAACTTGCTTCGTGCTGGTTTTTCTGCAAGCACTAATGATTCTGCTTTCATTGTGAAAAATAGCGAAACACCTGTTTACTTTAGTGACAAACGTGCAACAGCTGTCCCTGAAGGACACCCGAAAGCAGACCGCTACCAAAACTACCCAAGAAGCCTTGATACAGTTTTCAAAACGGCTGCAATTGGTCAACTTGTAGGTCCATACGCTTCAAAAGAAAAAATGGTACTTTCTAAAGTAATTGGATTTACACCTGCTAGCTTAAAAGCACGCCACATCCTTATTTCTACGGCAAACTCAACAGATGCTAAAGTCCTTGCGGCCAAAAAGAAAACCGCAGATAGCCTTGTTAAGATTTTAAACAAAACCAACTGGGATGCCATCACGGCTAAGTATTCAGAAGATCCAGGGTCTAAAGACAAAGGTGGACTGTACGAAGATTTCCTTGAAGGAGATATGGTTAAAGAATTTGGTGGCTATTGTGCCACCGCTCCTATCGGAAAAATAGGAGTAGTAAAAACAGATTTCGGTTACCACATCATCGAAGTACTCGAGCGCTCTGCAGAAAAATTCCCATTACTTGCCTCTGTTAACCTCACGTTTAAACCTTCAGAAGAAACAGTTGCAAACATGGAAAGTGAAGTAAACGGTGTTCTATTGAAGCTAGATCGCCAAATTTCGAAAGAAGAAGATCCTTTCAAAAAAGCGGCTTTATTTGACACCATTGTTACGCGCGCATCTTACGCACCGCGCGTCATTCAAATCGAAGATAACGCTCCTAAAGTCTATGGCTTCACAACCACCATGGCCCGTGACCGCATCTTAGAAATGGCATTTGCTGAAGATGCTGCAGTCGGAACCATGACACTTTCACCAATCCGTGACAAAGACAAATACGTCATTGCCATGGTAAGTGCAATTCGCCCAGAAGGAGAACCTTTGTTTGAGAACGTTCGCGCACAAATGGAACGCGAATTAATTCAAGAGAAAAAAGCAAAGCGCTTTATGAACCAAATGGCAGGTAAATCATTACAAACTATTTCTAAGAAGTTCAATACACCTGTTATTGATGCAGAAATTACATTTGGAAACCCTCAAATTTCAAATGCTGGATACGAACCTACAATCGTAGGTAATTTGTTCTCAGGTGCG
>OGWO01000023.1_pt1 | contig 13910 bp, 11 predicted proteins | sample 1576001 | NCBI WGS metagenome assembly OGWO01 (sample SAMN07581522, study PRJEB24739) | freshwater metagenome | place: Singapore | collected 2015-01
GAGATAGCTTCAGGTGACTGGAGTTCAGACGTGTGCTCTTCCGATCTGTTTCCCAGTCACGATATGCAAGTGGAAAAAGACGTACAAGAGTGGAAACAAAAGCGAAACCAAGAAATAGAAAAACTCCAAGAGCAAGCTGCTTTTCGTAAAGAATTTCTTGGCAACCTTGCTCATGAACTCAAAACACCGGTTTTTTCAATTCAAGGATATATTGATTCTTTACTTGATGGAGGAATGGATGACCCAAAGGTCCTTAGAACTTTTTTAGAGCGTGCTGCCAAATCAACAGAGCGCATGACACACATCCTAGATGACCTCGATCAACTAACTAAACTAGAATTGGAAAGAATTCCGCTTGACTTGCGAAGCTTCGATATCCTTGACTTGACTCGAGAAATATTTGAATCCCTAGAGCTTTTTGCCAAAGAAAAAAACTTTCGTTTAAAATTAGAATCGTCTAATCCTTATTGCTACGTCATGGCAGACCGCAACAAGATCTCGCAAGTACTGATCAATTTATTGAACAATGCCATCGCCTATGGCAATCAAAATGGCGAACTAACGGTTAGTGTTGTTGAAATCGACCATACCTATAACATTCAAATCAAAGACAACGGACCTGGTATCGAACCTGAGCATTTACCAAGACTTTTTGAACGTTTTTATAGAGTTGAGAAAAGCCGAAATCGCAATGAAGGTGGTTCAGGACTTGGTCTTGCTATTGTCAAACATATTGTAGAATCTCACGGCCAACAAATTCAAGTAAGTAGTCAGGTCGGTCACGGAACCATGTTTAATTTTTCTTTGGAAAAAAGCAAAGCTTCTGGCCCGGTAAGTTCTAGAGGTATTCCCTTAAAATGACAGAAAACATTCAAATTTTCAGTCTCAAACAAGTAGCGCTTTCCATCGAAAAAACGATTGCGAGCAGGTATCATCAAAATTATTGGGTCAAAGCTGAAATTCATAAACTCAATAAATACCCTAGTGGGCATGCATTCCCTGAACTCGTTGAAAAAAAGGAGGGTAAGATTGTCGCTCAAATGAATGGCAGTATTTGGAAGCAAAACCTTCAACGCATCGAGAAAATCTTTGCTGATCAAGTTCAAGAACCACTCAAAGATGGCATTCAAGTTCTAATGCTCGTAAAAGTGAGCTTCAACCCAACATTCGGCCTTAGTTTGCAAATACAAGATATTGACCCTGCCTTCACGCTGGGGCAATTGCAAAAAGAAAAAGATATTACGCTTAAAAAACTCAAAGCAGAGGGTTTACTTCAAACCAATCAACTACTAACCTACCCTTTGCTCGCCAAACGAATTGCGATCATTTCTGCCGCTACTAGCAAAGGTCTTTCAGATTTTTATCAAGTTCTAGATCAAAACAGTTTTGGTTATACCTTCCACACCCAACTTTTTGAAGCCTATGTGCAAGGGGATATTGCGATTGATTCTATTATTGCGGCACTGCAACAAATAGAAAATCATAAAAGCAAATTTGATGTAGTTGTTATTGTAAGAGGTGGCGGCGCAGAGGTAGGGCTGACTTGCTACAATAACTATGAACTTTGTAAGGCCATCGCAAGCTTCCCGCTGCCAATCATCACGGGAATTGGGCATTCAACAAGCTTAACAGTGGCAGAGTTAATCGCCTATTCTTCAGCTATCACTCCCACACAATTAGCCGAGATGCTCATCGCTCAATTCCGAGACTTTGAACTCCGCGTCGAAAGGTTAAGCCAAGCCGTGGTGAAAAATGCACAATTGCAAATTCAACGCAATCGCGAAAAAATGTCGCAAGTAGTACAAAACTTGGTTTGGGTAAAAAATCAGTTTTTCAAAATGAAACTGACAGAGCTTTCTCATCTCGAACAAAAAATTGAATTATTGAACCCTATTCACATTTTAAAAAGAGGGTTTACCATCACTACGATAGAAGGCAAACTACTCAAAAATGCGGAAGGCCTCGTTGAGGGTCAGCTCATCAGTACACAGACCGACAACGCTTTGATTAATGCTACAATTACCTCAATCGAAAAGAATGGAAATTAGTGGGTAGAAGTCATGTTTGCAGGTACACAAATGATAAAATCTGCTTTTCCCAAATGTTCTTTATCTAACCTTTTCATATTTTCCTGACTCACCGTACTAATCGTTAAAATTCTTAGCTGAGGTGCTTCTTGCTTCACATACCACATGATTCCTTGAAAATAATCTGAGTGATACGCGCCATTGAAATGTAAATGAACCGTTTGTGCATTGCGCCACGGGTTATGCAAAATAAAATGAGCCATTGTTGCATCCTTTATGGCTTGCGCTTCCACCATACGCCATCCAGCACCCGGGCCCATGTGGGCACCCATTTGCTTCATGGCTTGGTACTGACTTAAAGTGGTATCAAAAGCAAAATTCAAGGGTGCCATTTGGTTTTTGATGTTTTCAGGAAGTGTGTCAAGCGCAGCCCGGCCTTTTTTGAAAAGTAAGCTGGCATACTTTCGTTGAATATTACTAGCCACGCAACTCAGCTGCTTTGCTTTCGCAAAATCAACAAGTGGTGCGTAATCAGTTTGATAATTTGGCCAAAGTCTCAATGTATCTTTGAGCCGGTCCTCTTTGATCGCCAATTGACCATTTACATAGGCACTCAAAATTTCTTGTTGATCTTGCTCAAACATTTCAAAACCAAGCTGTAGGTTTTGCCCGTGTTGGTCATACATGTCCTGGACAAGCTCTAATTGCAACCAATGCGCAATCGGATTATCGTGAAACTCGCCAAACAATACGAGGTCAACCTCACCCGCTTTTGAACTCATCGTTTTAAATGAAACCTCTTTACCCCTTGCATTATAAATTTTATAAGCTGGGAGGTCTTGCGCGATTAATACTTGAGAGAGAACTGAGAAAAATAGAAATGCGGTAATTTTCATAAAATGCAATATTAGTAATGTGAAGTTATAGAATGTTATCATTCTTTTGATTCTTTTGATTCTTTTGATTCTTTTGATTCTTTTGATTCTTTTGATTCTTTTGAAGTTTTTCAGAAAATTTTTGTCGTAATTTTACTTAAAACCCAATGTATGAAAAGTAATTTCCTCTTCCTTTCAATCATTTTTCTTTCTTACATCTCCCAAAGCAATGCGCAAACTTGGAGTGGTGAAGTTGCTCAAATATTTTATAATAAATGTACTGCCTGCCATCATCCAGGTGGAGCTGCACCTTTTTCTTTGATGACGCATGCCGAAGTAAGCCCCTTGGCTGCAGCTGTTTACCAATGTGTCAATACCGGTGAAATGCCGCCTTGGCCACCCGACAATAATTACCAACAATACCAACATAACCGTGCACTGTCAAATTCGGAGAAAACTACAATTATCAATTGGCTTAACAACGGTGCACAAGAGGGGAATGCCACCCAGACCCCACCTCCTCCAGTTTACAGCTCTACTACTTTTTTAGGTAATGGCGATTTACAAGTTCAGATCCCAACCTACATGTCCAAAGCAACGACCCATGACGACTACGTTTGCTTCAACATCCCAACAAACCTTACACAAAACCGCATCATTAAAGCGGTAGAAGTAGTTCCAGGAAATAGAGAAATTGTTCATCACTGCCTTGTGTACCTAGACCCAAATAGCGCAGAAACAACAGACACTATTGGCGGCAACTGTGCAAGCCCGAACAATGGTACTACAAAGCTTATTACTGGCTACACACCCGGTGCCACTCCCATGATCTTGCCTTCTGCTGATCCACTGAAGCTCGGGCTTGATATTGGCCCTGGTTCATCGATCTATTTCGCGATGCACTACCCCGTGGGCTCTTATGGTCAGTACGATTCTACCAAAGTGATTTTGCATTTTTATCCTGTCGGAACCACAAATGTGCGCCAAATCAATGCCGGGCCACTGCTTGCCGATTACAATTTTAGTTTACCAGCCAATCAAGTAACGCAACTAAATGCTTTCTTTCCTGCAGCTAGCGGTGCCACGATTCCAACGAACTTTTCAGTTCTTTCAGTTTTTCCGCATATGCACCTTCTCGGAACAAACATCAAAGCCTATGCTTATAAAGCAGGTGCCGACACCATCAAATTTGTGAATGTTCCCAAATGGGACTTCATGTGGCAAGATTTTTACTTTTTTAAGCATTTGCAAAAAGTACCTACTGGTTACAAACTCAAAAGCGAGGGCACTTATGACAATACTGCGAACAATCCGAATAATCCCAATTCACCACCCCAAACAGTTTTCAGCGGATTCAATACCACTGACGAAATGTTTCTCACCTATTTTCATTACCTCCCCTATCAACCCGGCGACGAAACCTATGACTTAGAGGCCTTATCTGTATTATCTGCAAATAATATGCTTGCATTCGAACCAAGTACAATTGTAGCTTATCCAAATCCTTTTACAGAAAATATTACAATCGAATTCCCTGTTGGTTTGAGCAGTACTGACCTCATTTATCTTTATGACGCTTATGGACATCTGATCAGTAAGCTGCCTTTTGATATCGGGGCAACTCAGATTCAATTGCAATTGAATTCGAATTCAGCAGACATTAATCCGGCTGCAGCTAGCTCGCTTCCCAATGGAGTTTATTATATTTCTGCGCGCTTGAACGGCAAACTTCTCTCAAAAAAACTCATCAAGTTATAAAGATGGCTTTTTTGAAACTGTAAAATTCCTTATCTTTGCACTCCCAAGGTCTCATGGCCGAGCGGTTAGGCACCGGTCTGCAAAACCGTCTACAGCAGTTCGAATCTGCTTGAGACCTCTTGGAAATTTCAAAACCCCTGAACAACAGGGGTTTTTTTTGACCTAATTTTGAATATTAATTGGGTATTTCGCAAATGTCATTTTACAAGTTGCGAAATCAGCAATAGTTCTTAGTGATTCATTGATTTAATTTGTTTGAAATTTTAAATCTTTAATCATGAAAAAGCAAATTGTAAAAACGATCCTATTTTTTTTCACGTTAACTGTAGGATTGAGCGGATGTAGTAAATATTCCGATGGTCCAAATTTTACTTTAAAAACCAAAGAAGCAAGATTGTGTAGAACATGGAATGTGGTATCAATCGGCTCAGAGGTTATAAATGGATATTATCAACTAAAATTCACGTTTGATAAGAATTCCAATTTAACAATCCGAGATATCTCAACTGAACCCGGTTGGGAATATGACGATGCTTATGCTGGCGAATGGCGTTTCTCTCAAGACAAAAAGGATATTGAATTGATCATAGATGGTGAAATTAGTTTTGCCACCATAGATAGACTAACTAGTGACGAACTCTGGTTTAAACTTGATGGCGAACAATTCAAATTGAAAGCAGAATAAAGTGAGGCTCCGCTTTCTAAATGAATCATAAGTATTAAACTCCGCCATGTTAAATCTATATTAACTTTTCCTCGGTCTCTCTATAACTGTTCTTCATTTTTCACGGATTTTGAGGACTTTGTGTTAGAATGACAATAATTAATCGTTATTGATGCGAAATCATGCCCTATTCCTTTTGGCAAGGGCACAAAGTTTTTTTATATTTGGCGTTCAATTGTAAAAATGAAAAATTAAAAACTATCATTATGGACAAAAAACAAAAAACAGCCGGTGGGTTCTCTGCGATCATTGCTTTTCTGGCTATTGCACTTTCTTTGATCGCCGGTATCATGATTTACAAGTACATTTTCGGTGATCCAGGAAACTTCGTGGATCGCAACCCTGAAAACGAACCTGTAGAAGGTAACCTACTCGGAGTAATCTATAAAGGTGGTTTTATCGTACCAGGATTGGTTGCGATCAACATCATCATTTTAATTTTCTCAATTGAGCGTTTAGTTACGTTAATGTTAGCTAACGGAAAAGGAAAAGCAAACAAATTCATTGAAAACATCAAAGAATTAATGGCTGCTAAAAACTATGCTGGTGCTATCGAAGCTTGTGATGCACAAAAAGGATCACTTGCCAATGTTGTACGCGCTGGTTTGATTAAATACCAATTGATGGCTAAAGATAGCCACATGGATAAAGAACACAAATTAGAATCTTTGAAAAAAGAACTTGAAGAAGCTACAGCACTTGAATTGCCTATGTTGTCTAAAAACTTACCAGTTCTTTCTACCACTGCATCAATCGCTACACTTATCGGTTTGATCGGTACCGTACTTGGTATGATTCGTTCATTTGCCGCGATGTCACAAGGAGCACCTGATACAGCAGAACTTTCTACTGGTATCTCTGAGGCCTTGATCAACACCGCATTTGGTATTACTGGTTCTACAATTGCGATCATCATGTTCAACTTCTTCTCAACGAAGATTGATGCCATGACCTACAGCATTGACGAAGCTAGCTTTACTATTGTTCAGGACTTCGCTGCCAACAATTAATATTTTACTAACTAGTAAAAAACTCAAGCAATGCCAAAAATTAAAATGCCGAAAGGATCTCCTTCCATAGACATGACGCCTATGGTGGACTTGGCGTTCTTGCTTGTGACCTTCTTTATGTTGACGGCTTCATTCCGTACAGCAGAGCCTGTAACCGTAGAAACGCCATCAAGTATCAGTGACAAAATCATTCCTGAAAATGTCATCATGGTAACACTTGATCGTGACGGACGCGCGTTCTTTAATCTGTCAAATGCGGAAGCCCGAAAAGAAATGCTAAACAACATGCTCGGTAAATACAAAGTTTCTTTGAACGAAGAGCAAGTTGAGGAATTTGCATTCATGTCAACTTTTGGTTGTACCATGCAAGAACTTCCTGCATACATGAGTACTGAAGCAGCTAAGCGTGCGTCTTTCCCTACCAAAGGGATCCCGACAGACTCTACGCGCAATGAATTATTAGATTGGATTTCTTTCGCTGCTTCAGCAGCAGCCAACACCGGTCGAACTGCCTTTGAAGAGGCCAAGCAGAAAGGTGGAGAGCCAAAAATGGAAGATTTCAAACCAAAATTCATCTTACGCGTCGATTCAAAAACACGCTACAAAGATGCAGCTATAGTGATTGATGTATTCAGAGAATTGAATTTGAATAACTTAAATTTCGTAACCTCTGCGGAAGCAATTCCGGTTAACTAACAACACATGGCAGAAATCGCAGAAAGCGGCGGCGGCGGCCACGGCAAAGGTAAGAAAAGAGCAAAAAAAGGCTCCACACGTGTCGACATGACACCAATGGTTGACCTTGCCTTCCTATTACTTACTTTCTTTGTCTTGACCTCTACCTTTAGCAAGCCTAAGGTCATGCCGCTCAACTACCCCGCAAAATTAAAAGATCCAACTTTTACGCCTCCAAAAGTAAACAATGCCGCCACCTTTATTTTATCTGGCGACAAAGTTTACTACTATCGTGGTGAATTTTATCCTAAATCCAAACCCGGACCAGACGGGCCAACCGTTCTTGAAGAGGCAAATTTTGGTTCCGGAGAAAATAGTGTCAGAAAATTGTTAGCTTCTTGGAACGAATACGTTATTTTTAATAAGGCGATTCTTCAACAAAAGCTCGACAAAAAGCAAATTGCAGATAGTACCTTTACAAGGTTAGTAGACGAACTCACAGTAGATAAAGAAGCTGTTAAAGTTCTGATCAAAACCGACGATAAAGCACTTTGTAAAAGCTTCATTGACTTAGTTGACGAACTCAAGATAGCCAACGTTGGTGTCATTGCACCAACTGACCTATCGCCTGCAGAGAAAGATTTGTTAAAAGAAAAAAACTAAAGTCATGACAGTCATTTATATCATCGTAGCACTCGTCACAGGTTTCTCTCTCTTTGACTACTATGTCAACAAGAACTGGGAGGCAATCACTTCTGTCACTCGTAACGAAGCCGTATTTGCACACCGCAATCGCGAATATGGCGCTTACGTACTGCGTTCAGGCTATAACAAACGCATGAGTTTAATCATGGGAGGTTTGGTTGCATTAGCAGCGCTAGGTTTTGTGGCTAACTTGATCATCAAGAATCTTCCTAAAGAAGAGGTTGCTAAACCTAAAATCAGTGAAAAAAACTTCACGATTACAGCGCCTAAAGAAGATGTGCCACCACCGCCACCACCACCAGCGACTCCACCGCCACCAATGACCGCTACCCAAGCGTTTATTGCACCGGTTGCAGAGGATGATCCTGTGGAAGACGAAATGCCAACTCAGCAACAATTAGAAAACATCGCTATCTCTACAGAAACCAATGATGGAGAAGACAGTTGGGAAATCAACATTACAGAAGATGGCCCAGCCCTTCAAGACACGCAAAACACCACTCCAGAAGAGGTAGTTGATGTAGCCGAAGAAGATGCCGAATTCCCTGGAGGATATGAAAAATTGGCAGAATTCATTCAGACTACCCTAGTTTTCCCAGACGAAGCCTATGAAATTGGTGTCAAAGGAAAAGCGATGGTACGCTTTGTAGTCGAGAAAGATGGTCGCATTTCTAACGCTACAGTAGAACGTCCAATTGTCGAATGTCCGGCATGTAACAAAGAAGCCCTCAATGTCATCAACAAGATGCCAAAATGGACCCCTGCCAAAAACGCTGGCCGTCCGGTGCGACTTTGGGTACGTATCCCGGTTGTATTTGACGTACAATAGATTTTTTACAATTCATTTAAATCCCCATCTCGATGGGGATTTTTTTTCTCCAAATATGCAGTATATCCAACATTTTTTAGGTCTCCTGGTCGTTGTACTTTGCCTTGGTTTTGCCAGCTTGCTGCTCACAACGGAGCTCTTCCCTATGGAATCATGGCGAAAAAACATTTTGGTCGGCGTATTTATTGGTTATGCTGCCTACAGAGGTTTACGTGTCTATAACGGATTCAAAAAACAACTTAAAGATGGTCAAGATGAACAATAAACTTTTTTTATGCGGCTTACTACTCATACTTTTTGCCTGTGACAACAATAATAACCCTTTTGTTTACCAGCAAGATGCTCACGGCAGAGGCAAAACAACTATCCAAATAGAAGAGTCATTTAAACCACTCTTTACTACTTGTATAGAAACTTTTATGAGCCAATTTCCTAAAGCGACCATCAAAGGCGTATACGGTTCAGAAGACCAACTGATCGCCAACTTCTATGCCAACAAAACAAAAACCATAGTCATCTCCAGAGATTTCAATGACCAAGAAAAAGCATATCTCAAGAGTAAAAATGTGTCGTATCGCAGTGATAAGGTCGCTTCAGATGCAATTACCATCATCCTCCACCCATCGATGACAGACACCATTTTAAGTGTCAGTCAAATTAAAGCCTTATTGTCTTCAGATCAAGCAACGTTACCATCAGGCAAGACCTTGACAAACATTGTTTTTGACCAACGCGGTTCAGCTAACTTCAATTACATGACTTCCATGCTGCAAATTCAAAAACTAGCGCAACGAGTATCTGCCGTACATTCCAATGAAGAAGTGATCAATTATGTCAAAACGCATCCCAATTCAATTGGTATCATCGGGCTAAACTGGGTAGCTGATCAAGATGATCCTGAAGCACTCAACTTCCTAGATGGCCTCCGCATTGCAGATGTTTACCATTCCGATCCACAGACAGCTTGCAAGCCATATGCGGGCTTCATTTACACCAAAGAATATCCACTCATTCGCGACATTTGGATGATCAATAAAGGCCGACGCTCTGGCTTAAATACAGGTTTTGTTCTTTTCATGAAAAAAGATGACAAGGGGCAATTAATCATCCAAAAATCAGAATTAGTACCTGCACTTACACCAGTAAGACTTGTATTGCAATAAATAATTCACAAAATAATATCGGGCACAATTTTTGTATCCGAAAAAACTAGGTTATTTTTGGCCGCAAATTGAAAGATTTAAATTTAGAAACCATGAGAAGCATTTTGCTATTTAGCTCCCTTTTAATCTCCGGATTAAGCTTTGCACAAACTTTACAATCAGCTATTTATAAAACTGAAAATGAACGCTACCGCGAAGCAATCAACGACTTTAAAAAATTGGTAGCTGCTGATCCCATCAACGGTGATAACTACTTCTATTATGGAGATTGTTACTTCGAAATGGAAGAAGTCGATTCTGCAAAAATGATGTGGAAAAAAGGCTTCGAAGTTGATAAATTACGTGCCCTTCCATTGGTTGGTCAAGGTCGTGTGCTGTGGTTAGAAGGAAAATCCACGGAGGCTAAAGCTGAGTTTACTAAAGCGCTTTTACTTGTCAAAAAAGATAAGCTTAAAAAAGCTGAAGTAATTCGTGGCATTGCTGAAATTTACATAGAGGCATCTAATAAGAACCTCGACGAAGCTTTGATTCTTTTAGAAGAAGCGATCATCAAAGACCCAAAAAACGAAGACAACTATCTTTTGAAGGGAGATGCCCTTTACGCACGAAATTCTTCAGATGCATCAGAAGCACTTAAGGCATACAACCAAGTACTTTTGATTAATCCGAAGTCTCCGCGTGGTATCGTGCGCAAAGCACTCATCTACCAACGTGCTAAAAACGAAGAAGAGGCAAATAAAATGTACAATGAAGCCAAAGCCATTGACCCCACTTATGCACCCTCTTACCGTTTAAATGCTGAGCTTTTCATGATGTTTGGCAAAAATAAAAAAGCCATTGAAAACTGGGAGAAATACCTTGAGCTCAATAATAACCTTGAATCAAGATACCGTTATGCCAATGCACTTTTTGGTGCTAAAGAATATACTACGCTTTTACAGCAACTCGATTATTTGCAAGGAAATGGTCTCACGAACTTTTATACAGAGCGTATGTATGCATTTGCATACAGTGAAAACAATACAGATTCACTCGCTTTAGATAAAGCCCTTGCTGCGTCAGATCGCTTCTTTGCTATTGTTCCGCAAGACAAAATCAGCTTCCAAGACTACAAGCTACGCGGTACAATTTATCAAAAGAAAGGTCAAGATAGTTTAGCAATTTCTGAATATGAGCGTGCTTCGACATTAAGTGAAACGGCAGCAAAAGAGCTTTCAACAGAGCTTATAAAAATGTACAACAAAAACAAGATGTACGAAAAAACTATAACTGCCTACGAGAAAAGAAGAATTATGAACGGAAAGCTGACGCCTCAAGAAGAATATGATTTAGGAAAAGCCATTTATAGTGGCAGAAATGATTACAAAACTGCCGACAGTATTTTTCAGGGCTTGATTAAAATGGACTCTACATATGTTCCTGCCTATATATACCGTGCAAGATGTAATTATAAAATGGATACCAATAATGAAAAATGGATGGCATTCCCATTTTATTTAAAAGTCACAGAAATCATCAAGCCAGAAGATCGTCAGGCTGCAAGTAAAAAAACATTCGCATTAGAAGCATTGCGCTATGTCGCAGACTACTATTCAAAATCTGCAGAAAAAGATTTAGCAAAAGCTAAGTTTTATTTCGAAGAAATTTTGAAAGTTGAGCCAAATGATGCTACTGCGAAGAAGGCATTGGGTATCAAAGATCCTGCACCTGCTGCAGCGCCAGGTACACCTACAAAACCTGCTGCAGCTCCAAAAAACTAATTTCAATTAGATAAAAACAAATAAGGGCGGCCCGCAAGGCCGCCCTTATTTGTTTATAAAGAAATCTATTTTAGCCTTGTTGTAAACTTAAATATCGTGCCACATACTTACCGATGATATCAAATTCCAAATTAACGATATCGCCTGCTTGAAGTTGATGAAAATTGGTGTGTTCGTAGGTATAAGGAATGATGCAAACAGAAAACTGACCTTTCTGTGAGTTGACAACGGTCAGACTTGTTCCATTGACAGTGATAGAACCTTTTTCTACAGTAACAAATTCAGTTGGGTGTTGAAAAGTATAGCGCCAAGAGCCATTTTCATCCAGTACCTCCGTGCAAGTGCCTACACAATCGACATGACCTTGTACCATGTGCCCGTCTAGCCTTCCTCCTAACTGCATACAGCGCTCTAGATTCACTTTACTGCCCTCTTTCCAAGATCCTAAATTAGTTTTCAATAAGGTTTCATGGATGGCTGTTACGACGTGAGCATGTTCATCTTGTGCAACAACTGTAAGGCAACAACCATTGTGCGCAACACTTTGGTCAATTTTTAAACTCGAGGAAAGTTGGGACTCAATCGTAAAATGAATGTTTCCTGCTTCTTTTTCAATGGCCACGACAGTGCCGATTTGTTCAATGATTCCTGTAAACATGAGATAAAATTAACCAATCTGAAGAGACTATGCTACCACATCAAGGTCTTTAATTAACAATTGTAATGTGGTTCGGTTCTGAAAAGTATTGGCCGAAATTTGAAAAACAAGGTCAATGTAAATACCAGGCATGAGTTCGTTATCGAGTTGTGCTAAATTAAAACCAATGGCCTCTAATTGAACTGGATATTCATCTTGGGTAATCTTGAGTTTAAGATGGGCATCTTTTAAAATGCGGTGCTCAACCACCAAACAGTTTTTCGCAAGAAAAGTGCCGTGTAAATTACCTGGGCCACAGGGTTCAAAAGCATCAAGAATTTTTAAAATTCTTGTGAAATGCACATGTGGATTGGTACCAAGCTCTTGAAATTCTAATTGCGCATCAATATGAAGTTGGCGTTGCAGTTGCCGGCCATTAAGTGCTGTTTGAACTTCGTGTTCAAATGTAGCTTGGAAAGTTGGCAACTTTTCAGGGAGCAAACTAAGCCCGGCGGCAAACTGATGGCCTCCAAATTGAATCAAGTGTTCGCTTGAAGCCTCTAATAAGGCATAAAGATCAAGTGGTGGCATGCAACGCGCAGAGCCAGTGAGTACGCCATTGGCTTGGGTTAGCACAATTGTTGGCTTGTAGTGCTGTTCAATAATTCTGGAAGCAACTATCCCTACCACTCCCTTGTGCCAACTTGGGTCGTAAACAATGTTTGCAAAACGCTTGCTTTGCTCAGGATCGTTTTCGAGCTGTATAAGGGCCTCTTGCGTCATTTCTTGGTCTAAGGTTCGACGAAAAGCGTTGTCTTGATCTATTTCTCCGGCTAGTTCGAGTAACTGTTGCTCGTCATCGCTGAGCATCCAAGCTACTGCTCTGGCTCCAGAAGCGATTCTTCCTGCCGCATTGATGCGGGGCGCAATGACAAAAACGAGGTCCCGAAGGGTAAGAGGAAAGGATTTTTTAGCGAGCTCTAACAAAATTTGGAAAGCTCGGCGCGGATGGGTATTGATTTGCTCGATTCCCGCAGCACAAAGCACTCTGTTTTCACCGAGTATTTCTACAATATCGGCGCCAATAGCCAACGCGACAAGATCAAGACTTTTAAACAAATTGGCCGCATCGAGTTGCTGGTATTGGTAATAGGCTTGCAACAATTTAAATGCTACACCACAGCCGCATAATTCTTTGTATGGATACTGACAAGCTGCTTGTTTTGGATTGAGGATGATGCCAGGTGGTAAGTTTGATTCGGGTTGATGATGGTCACAGACAATCACCGCAATGCCCGCATCTTGCGCACTACTGAGTTGATCATGTGCTTTAATCCCACAATCTAGCGTAATCAATAATTGAATGCCATTTTCTATGGCATAATTGATACCTGTATCACTAACCCCATAACCCTCCTTGTAGCGATCCGGGATATAATATTGGCACTCCAAACCTAATTGACTCAATTGTTCGTGCATCAGGGCCACTGATGTGGTACCATCTACATCGTAGTCTCCGTAAAGCAATACTTTTTGCTGTAATTCAATAGCTTTATGCAATTTTTCTACAGCAAGTTGCATATTTAACAGCTCAAAGGGATCATGCAACTCACTTAGCTTTGGTCTAAAAAACTTGACGGCAGCCTCTTTTGTCCGGATATGGCGCTGGGCTAATAATTCAGCAATAAAGCGTGGGACCTGTAAGTCCTTTGAAATAGAATGCGTGTATTCAGCCGGCGCTGAATCT
>OGWO01000024.1_pt1 | contig 13788 bp, 14 predicted proteins | sample 1576001 | NCBI WGS metagenome assembly OGWO01 (sample SAMN07581522, study PRJEB24739) | freshwater metagenome | place: Singapore | collected 2015-01
TATCTTTGTCGTTGTCCGATACTTCAGGCTTGTTATCCCCGGTGCCCTTATTCTTCAAATCATTGCCATCATTTGTTTTGTCTGACTTATCTTTATCCTTGCCCTTATCTTTGTCGTTGTCCGATACTTCAGGCTTGTTATCTCCAGTGCCCTTGTTCTTTAAATCATTACCATCATTTGTTTTGTCTGACTTATCTTTATCCTTGCCCTTGTCTTTGTCGTAACGATGCTGTTTGTCTGAAAGAAGTTTATCCTGCATGTCTGATGTGTCCGCCTAAGTATCCGGTAAATGCAAATAAGATAAAAGCGATAATTCCAACAATCATTATGAATAACTGGATTTGTTTGGCTTTCTCCCATTTAGCGTGGTTTGACCACAAGCCAATGATAGACGCAGCGGTGAGAAGAAAAATAAAAATCAAGGTGTTTTCAGCCATTTCTTCATGTAAATGAATGAGATTTTCTGAAATACCGGGAAGATGCTCTACGTGTTCTTCAGCCGCTTCCCCAGTAAAATAGGCGAGCATGCCCCCAATGCCGCTAATAAGCAACAGCAAATATGCGCTGAATGCTGTGTGCAGTTGAGGCTTGAAGTAAGCAATAAATAATAACAAAACACCAAATATGGAGCCGAGAATAGGTAGGTGATTGGTCAGTAAGTGAATATAGGCTAAGTTCATGCGCTAAGTTTTTTCTTAAAATTACCGAAAAAATCAGTGTGCGTAGTAGGGTGCTATCATGAAATAGACGATGACGCCGGTTACAGCCACATAAAGCCAAATAGGAAAGGCAAATTTTGCCCATTTTTTATGTTTTTGATAATTGCCTTCCCACGCATGTAAATAGGTAAATAAAACCACAGGAATGACCGCTATACTTAAGAAAATATGAGACAACAATAAAAGGATGTAAGCAAAGCGTGTTGCCCCAACTAATCCTAGCTCTTTACCTGAGAGCGCACCATCGTGATCAAGGTCGCCATATACTGTTGAATCAGATGTCATGTGGTAGGCAACATAACACAATAGAAATAAGACACTTAAAACAAGTGCTAATTGGATGGTTTTTTGGTGCTGTTGAACCTTTCCGCTCTTGATAAAGATCAAGGCTAAAATTAATAAACCACCTGTAACAGCATTGATGCCGGCATAGATTGGAGGCAGAAAAGAGAAGTCAACACCCTCTACTTTGATTCCGAAAAGCGCCGCAACTGCAATAGGAATGACGATAGAAATGGCAATGATCCATTTTCTGAGCCCTGTGTTATTCGTTGGAGTAGTTGTATTCATCTTGAAATAATTTTTTTGCTTCTTTTATTAATCGTTGGAATTCTTTTTGATTCACGCTTAAGTCGGGCTGTACGACTTCATAAACCCCTCGTACATGTCCTTTTTTATCCACTAATGTAAATGCGCCGGAATGTGCATAGCCACCCAAAGCATCTGCTTCGCGTCCTGCAAAAATAAGAAAGTGTTCGATGCCAAGTTGATGAGTGAAGGATTCATCGCCACATAAAAAAGCCCAATTTTTATTTTGAATGCCTAATTTGCTTTTATGAGCTTTTAGGACGCTAGGCGTGTCGTGTTTGGGGTCGATCGTAAAGGAAAGGTATTGAAGGTCCTTAGAATAGCGCTTTAGTGCCTTTTCGACGTTTTTAAGCTGCGTATTCATGATAGGGCAAATAGAAGGGCAGGTAGCAAAGAAAAACTCAGTAATCCAAACTTTGTCTTTGTATGTGTCTTTGCTAACTAGGACTGAGTCTTCGTTGAAGAATTGAAAGTCTGGGATGACTTGATAAATAGTGTCGGTAATGGTTTTTCCGTCCACTTTCCGATAATTGAGATCGTAATTACCGAGTATAGGTAGTGGCTTTTCGTGTTTATCCTGGCAGGCGGCTAATAGCGTGAATAGTGCGAGTAGGAGTGGTAAGAGCTTAACGTTTAGCGCGTTCTTTGTCATATTGCTTCATGAGAAGGGCAAGGTGCTCTTTCATTTTTCTAATCATGCCTTCTGTGTGTCCATTCAGCACCATTCTTAGATGGTTCTTTTTGTCAAGCAACATGATGAGTTCATTATAAGAAACACCTCCAAAATACTTTTTATCTCTAACAATAAGATCAACCCCATTGTTCTTGTGGTTGAAAAAGTCTTTGGGTTCGGCAATTACAAGTTGCCATAATTCTGGATCATAACCCTCTACATTGTTGCGAAGCATATCTTGAATGTCAAGTAAAGCTTGTTCGGATACTGGATTACCAAGAGAATCAACGACAATTGATAACATCCGAACTTGTTTGAGCTTTTTACGCTTATTGGTACGGAGATCTTGATAGAGCTTTTGGGTTAATGGAAAGAATGCAAGACCACATTGATAAGGGCAGGTAGTTTGTAAAGTATTTAGTAAAACTACTTGATTTTGGTAGTCTTTAAGTGACTTTGTCTGCTTGCCTTTGTGGTTATAAACAGTAAAGGTTGGTGCTTCCACCAACCCATAATCTGCTAATTCTTTGAAACGGTGGTCACAACCACGTGTTGCCATGAAGATGAGAAAAAGCGCTGGGCCAAAAACTAAAGTCAGTGCTAAAATAGATCTGCCTTTACTGCGGCTGTTGGCTTTTTCGTTCATAAACTATGGAAACATTTTATCCCAAGCTGCTCCGACGGCTGTGCCCTCGTATAGCGCTATGAAAATGAGATAAAGTACAAAAATAAAGTAAGGAATGAGAATTACATTGCGAAGATACCTGCGCTCGTCTCCGAGGTGCATAAATACCATAACGATGTATCCGGCCTTCAATAAAGTAAGCAAGATGAAAATAACCTTTACGGTTGTCCACCAATCTGAAGATTGCTTGATGCTAGCACCAATGAATACTTCGATAACAGTAATAACGGTAAGTAATAAGGTTACTTTGTAAATTTTTTGACGGATGCTCTTTCCAGTGGCTTCGTCGTGATGTCCGTGTAAGGAGTATTCAATTAAGTCGTCTCTTTCCATGATCTGCTTAGCTTAGGAGAATTACAATAAATAAAAGAAGGTAAATACAAAGACCCATACAAGGTCAACGAAGTGCCAGTAAAGACCAGTTTTTTCAACCATTTCGTAGTGACCACGCTTGTGGTAAGTTCCAGAAAGCACACCAAGTAAAATAATGATATTGATGATTACCCCTGAAAATACGTGGAAACCGTGGAATCCTGTGATAAAGAAAAAGAACTGAGCGTATTGTTGCGGGCCATATTCGTTTTGCTTCATGTTAGCTCCGTAAATAACGCGGTTTTCTTCACCAGCATAAAGTGCTTCGTAGTATAGTTTTTCAGCTTCTTTACCTGTGATTTCTTTACCTCCTACTTTATAGGTATTGCCGTCTTTTTTGATAATTAATTTCATGTCGTGATCTGCGGCCTTGTTGATTTTAGCTACAGAACCGTCTGCTAAATGAATTTTACCATCCTCGAGATGACCTTTTTCAGCAGCATGCTGAAACTGGTGCATCAAATCTTCTTTGATGACAGCTCCAACCTTGTGTTTTTTACCGGCTTCAATTACTTGGAAGCTTTCAAGTTCACCAAAGTGACCTTTAACAATGGCAACAGAACCATCTGCTAATTCAATTTTTCCGAACTCAGAACCATGTATAAAGTGTGACCACTCCCAAGCTTGGGAACCCAAAAAGAAGAATCCACCGATGATTGTAGCGATCATCCATTTAGTTACTCCTTTGCGATCCATGCGGTGACCAGCCTCTACGGCAAGCACCATCGTTACCGAAGACACGATGAGAATGAAGGTCATGAGCGCCACATATAATAGCGGATAGCCGTGACCCAAGAAAGGCATTGAATTGAAGGTTTCTTCACCGATTGGCCATGAGTCAAGAGCGTCATGTCTAGTGAAGCCGTAGGCAATTAATAAGCCACTGAAAGTGAGTGCGTCCGACACAAGGAAGAACCACATCATCAATTTACCATAACTTGTTTGGAAAGGGGATTCTTTTCCTCCCCACAGTGTTTTGGCGTCTAATTGTGCAGAATGTCCGGCCATTTTTAAGAAAAATTTTTGTGCAAGTTTAGTGAATAAAAATCAAAAACACGAGTAAATAGAGCCATAATAGGCCTAAAAAATGCCAGAACATACTGCTAAGTCTGAGCGATAAGTGGTTTTGAGAAGAGAATTTACCTGAAAATGAAGCAATTGCGACTTTTAGTAAATAAAGCAAGGCAATACTTACGTGTAGCAAGTGTACGAAACTAATTAGGTACAAATAAGCAGAAGCGGAATCTGCAGATTGCATGGCGCTTAATAAAAGGTGCGGTTTGAGAACGGTACCATTGTATTTTAGTTGGCGGTTTTCGTATTGTAATTCCTTACCGGAGTAGTAGATAGTGAAGTCTTTGCCGTATTGGCCACGCGCAAAGAAATCTCCACGTTTGTCACGGATGTTGAGTGCAAGCTCGCTCAAGCGAAGTTCGTCCGAGTATGTAAATGCGGTACTGTCATTTGCGTAAAGCTGACCTGCTTTGAATAATACAGGATTGCCATTATAAAATAATTCGATATTCGAATTAGGTTGAGTTAGGCGCAGAGCGGTCGTTCGATTGATGCTTTCAAATTGCTTGAAGTAGGCTTGAATTTCTTGAAAATCGCGATCGTTAATAGGCTTACCATTGATTAAAAACTCATTGCCGTCAACCCCTACTAGCTGCCCTTTGTATTTGAACTCATAATAATCACCATAACGGCCATTTGTAACTAGGATATCGTTTACGGGGTTGATTCCTTTTTCAACAAGCTGGTTGTATCCTTGAAATTGAAAATATACGAAAGCCCCCCCAAAAGCTAAAGTGGCAGCCATTCCAAGTTTAAGTTGGCCTTGACGATCTTTTTTAGCACTTTGAATGGCAAACCAGAAAGCGATACTGCTCAAGGCAATAAAGGCAGTGCTGAGGTAAAAACCAGTCGGCATGGGGTACTTTAACCAAAAAGATTTCCCCATTGAAACGTAATAGGCAGATGTTAAACCTGCGAATAGCATTACAATACTGAAGATCCCGACATAAACGAGATTTTTCTTCATTTTTTCCTTGACACTAGGATTTAAATCATTATTCATGGCAGTTTATTTAAAATTTCTATAAAATTATCAGTGCGATCAAAAACATAAATGAATTGTATGATCGGTAAATAAACAAACGAAGCGAACATGAGTTTACGCGCATCTGAAGTTTCACAACTATGATATAATTTATAAGAAAGGTAAAAGAACCAAACCCCGAGTAAACTGGCGCTAATTAGTGTAATGATGCCCGTCCATCCTAGTATCCAAGGCATGAGACTAAAGGGGATGAGTGCAAGGGAGTAGGCCATGATTTGAAATCCGGAAGCCTTGCTTTTGCCATCTTTGGCAGGAAGGAGTGAAAAGCCTGCTTTTTTGTAGTCATCATACAAGACCCATGCAATAGCCCAAAAATGTGGAAATTGCCAAGTAAATTGTACAAAAAAGAGAATGCCAGGGATAAAACCAAATTGATTGGTGGCGGCAATAGCACCTAAAAATGGTGGAATGGCACCAGGGAAAGCGCCGACAAAAACTGCCCAAGGAGACACTTGTTTCATTGGGGTATAGACAAAAACGTAGCTAATAAAGGCGAGCAGACCAAGAAGCGCACTTTTCATGTTGATCAGCCAGAGGAGGTAAGAACCAAAAATTAAAAACAGCAACACTATGATGTAGGCTTCTTGGAGCGACATTTGCCCAGTAGGCAAGGGCCTGCGGTTGGTGCGGTTCATGATCTTGTCAAGGTTACGCTCCCAAATTTGATTGGCGCCATTTGAAGCCCCGGTTACAAGCGTACCACCTAGCATGAGGTAAGTGATTTCAAGAAGGTCTTTACCGCCAGCAAATAAGTAACCACTGAGTGCAGAGAGAATGACTAAGAATGACAAACGAAACTTGGTAAAAACCAAGTAGGTTTTGAATTTTGAAGGTGATTTTTCAGGCGTTTCGGACATCTTTACAAAATTACGTAAACAAGCGCAAAGGGTTCGAATTATTCTTGGTAATATTCATTTTTTATGAAGTAGTCCAAAAGCGCTTCTTTGAGTAAATGTTGTTGCTGCTGATGATTGAGTGCAGGAAGCTGCTGATTGAGTTTGAAATGTGGCCAGAGGTCGGCGTCGCGACCTTCAAAAGTATAGTGCCCATATGGCTCGAGCAAGGTGCAAATAGCGATGTGCATCAGTTCCATTTTTTGTTGTTTGGAAAAAGTCTGGTGCCCCATCCCTAGCTCATTGACACCAACTAGAAATAAAAATGCCGACATATCCATGCCTGGCCCGAAGTCTTTTTCTAAGTGTTTCTGCAGCTTTTGAAAGCGCAACTCGATGTCGTGATCCATGTTGCAAAAATAAGGATAGCTTAGCGATAATAAGGCACAAAAAAAGGGGTTCCTTTCGAGAACCCCTCCTTTTCATCAATCAACTTCTTATTTCTTCACAAATTGCTTAGCGCTGTTGCCAGCTGCAGTAGTAATTTGGATTGTATAGATACCTGCTTTGAGGTTGTCTACATTGATTTCTTGTGTAAGGCCGTTACCAGCAAATTGAGCAACAACTTTTCCGCTAAGATCAACGATGCGGATATTTTGCATGTTGTCGTTTGCTTTAATTGTCATGATGCTATTAACAGGGTTAGGATAGATAGAAACGTTGTTGTTTAATTCTTCCACACCAGCTAAACAATCTGAACAGCTTTCCCAACAAACTTCAGGAACTGTAGCAGTAGCGGCAACGGTGTAAGCGCGGTTTGTGAATCCACCTGATGTAATAGTACAAGGCTCACCTCCAGCAAATTGCTCAGAAACGTTCCAACCGTCAACTGTAAATTTGTATTCGATAGCACCAGCTGGAATTGGAATAGTTACATCCCATACGTTGTCTCCGTTTGCATCAGCCATTGGAGTACAGGTACCACACCATCCGTTGAAAGTACCGTTTAAGAATACACCAGCTGCAGTAGAACCACCGCCAGTTACGTAGTCATTCATATCTACTGCAAACGTGATATCGTTTGTACAAACATCACAACTTGCAAAACATACGTTAGGAAGGTTGATATCACCAGCAACTACGTGGTAACGGTTGTTGAAGCCATCGTTGATAGGGTCAATACAAGGTTCAGTTCCTGTGAATTCTTCTTGTGCGTTCCAGCCGTCAATTGTGAATTTGTATTCAATGGCACCTGGCGCTAAAGGAAGTGTAACTTCCCAGCTACCGTTACCCATGTCAGTCATTGGGTTACAAGTACCACACCAGTTGTTGAAAGAACCATTTACAAACACACCACCTGTTAATGAACCAGTGTATTGTGACATATCAACGCGGAATTTAACGTCGTAATCTTGTACAGGAAGTGGTGTAGTTCTTTGGTAAACAAAACGCCACCATCCTGGACCAAAGTTAATATCAGCGGTCATGGTGTTGCCACCGTTAGAAATAGCAACATTGTAAGTAATTGAACTTGCTGCCGCGCCTGGATTTGCGATTTCAGCACCGTTGATTACTTTTGCCAAACCTAAATGTGCTCCTAAACCGTTTACAGTTAGGGTACCGGCTGCAGCATCATAAGAGTATGTGGCTGCACCACCAACGTGTGGAGCAACTGGTGCACCACATTGGTCTGGTGAAACACCTTGCCAACCTTCTAACCAAGTAGCACCATCCATGTAGTGTGTCATGGTTCCGTTAGCTTCGAATTTAATAGAGTCGTCAAAAAGACAAGCGCGTGTGGTGACATCACCAGCACCGTTAGACCACCAGCTGATATCGCCAAGGTTAGGACCAACACCAAGTGAACCCGCTTGTGGAGCGAGTTTCCATGTGCCTTCTACCTGAGCGGTAAAGCTTAAAACTGGTGCAAAAAGCAAAAAGTACAGTTTTTTCATGTTGTTAATTTTTAGGGGTTTTAGAGTTTCTAATTTAGAAAGTTTGGGTTAAATATAGTAAAAAATACAATAAGCAAAAAAATCTAAGTTAAAGCTTTAAAAATCAATATCGTTACTTAGATTAAAAGTGAGTGTTTGATCTGCAATTTTGATTTCAAAAGTTCCTTTTTCTGCTCGCCATTTACCATCGGCAGCAATACGCTTAAGGTCATTAGCACTAAACTTGAAAATAATCGTTTTTGTTTCGCCCGTATTCAAGACAACTTTATTAAAGCCAATCAGTCTTTTTAACTCGGGTGTAGTTGAGGCATATAAATCGCTTAAATAAACCGGAACAACTGTTTTGGTAAGTTGCTTTGTTTCATTTTTAACTGTAACGGAAACAGAAAAATCACCTGTCGCTTCATTTTTGTTGACAAACTGAACATTGCTAATTTGTGCGTAATTATAAGACAAGCCAAAGCCGAAATCCCATTGAGGGTTGTAGGCATTAAATTGTCCAGATTTAGCACGTGCCACGCTTCCAGGATGGTCATAGAATTCAATAACACCGTCATAACGAGGGTAGGTGTAAGGGAGCCTTCCACTAAAGTCTGCTTTTCCGCTGATTAGTTCGCTAAGCGCCATTCCGCCTTGGTCTCCTGGCAAATAGGCTTGAATGATTGCGTCGCAAAGTGGCTCAATGTCGTTGATGATCCTTGGTCTTGCTTCGAGTAGTACAAGCACAACTTTTTTGTTAGCCGCTTTTGCTAAGCGCACTAATTCTTTTTGTTTTTGATCGAGCTGCAGACTGCGAATATCACCTGGCTTTTCTGTCGAAGGTAATTCTCCTACACAAATAACTATAATATCGTTTTTCTTAAGGGCTTTTTTATAGGCGTCTAAATTGACAAAACGCGAAGCTTCGAAATCATTTTCCAAATAAAGTTCTACCCCTTTTGCATGGCTAATGGTTGTATTAGGCAATTGGTATTTCAAGGCTTGATAAATGTTCAAAACTCCTGGTGTATTGAAACTTGTATCTAATCCCTGCCAAGTGTGTGTCCATGCACCATTGAGCATATTGATACTTGCTGCACCCGGCCCGGCTACCAAAATGCGTTGGTTTGTTTGAAGCGGAAGCACGGCCCCGTCATTTTTGAGAAGGGTAATGGATTCAAGCGCCGCTTCTTTAGCTGCTTTTTTGTGGTCTTCGCTACCGAAAAGCGAATATTGATCAAAGTTTGGCAATGGACTTTGGAATAATCCTAATTGCTTTTTGACGTATAATATTCTTCGGACTGCATCATCAAGACGCGCCATGCTGATCTGACCGTTTTTAACTGCAGCAACCATATCCTGACAATAGGTCTTGTATTGCGGATTTGATGGCACCATACTCATGTCAACCCCGGCATTAAATGCCTGAACAGCAGCTTCAGCCAAAGAAGGAGCTGTGCGGTGAACGGTGTGCAACATAATGAAGTCTTCCCAGTCGGAAACAACAAAACCTTTGAATCCCCAATCTTTTTTGAGCGTTTGGGTCAAGAGCTGATAATTGGCGTGTCCTGGGATGCCATTGACAACCCCTGAATTGATCATGAGTGTAAGTGCTCCTTGGGCCACAGCTTCTTTAAATGCAGGAAAATACAATTCTTGCATGTATTTTTCTGGAATAAAAGCAGGTGTGCGGTCGCGGCCGCTAAAACTAGCACTGTAACCAACAAAATGTTTCAAACAAGCCGCTACATGAAATTCATCAACTTCTTTGCCGCTTCCTTGATATCCTCTCACTAGCGCAGCCCCCATTTGGGTACCAAGCACAGGATCTTCACCAAGTGTTTCAAAATGGCGCGACCACAACGGCTGACGACCAAGATCTAGTACTGGCGAAAAATTCCAAGGAATACCAGATGCACGACATTCATAAGCTGTGATTTGCCCCATTCTTTCGGCAAGAGATGGATTCCAGGTTGCAGCTAATCCGATTTCTTGAGGAAAAAGTGTGCCGCCAACGGTATAATTTACGCCATGGATCGCATCAATGCCATATAGAATAGGAATATTCGTTTGTTTGGTCATGTATGGTTCGTGAACAGAATTCATGATAGAAATCCATTCATCCATACTGAGTGTATGCCATCCTACATTTAAAACAGACCCTACATGGTAGACGTCTATGGCCTCTTTGAGTTTATTTGGATCGATTTGTTCTGGTATGAGTGCCCCTCCTTTTTCATCAGTTTTATGAACAGCATCTAAGGTGATTTGACAAGTTTGCCCGACTTTTTCTTCGATGCTCATATTTGCAATGAGCGCTTCGATGTCTTGCTCAGACGGATTAGTAAAGTGGAGCTTTTCAGCACTATTGAATCCGAAAAGGACCAACAATACGAATAGAGAATACAGGGCTTTCATGGCAGTTTATTTATTGAAATACGCGAACGTAATCTACAAACATTTTTTGTGGGAAAGTAGTGGTTGCATCGGGAGAACCAGGCCAGTTTCCACCAACGGCTACATTCAGAATGATAAAGAATTTCTCGCGGAATTCGCTCATTTCAGCCGGGCTGGTGTCAATAACATGGTATTGGACGTTGTCCACTAACCAATGAATGGAGTTGGCATCCCATTCAATTGAGAACACATGGAAATTATCTGCAAATTTTCCGGAGCTCAGTGTTTTACTTCCGCCATATTGGGCATGAGACCCATTGTTGCTCCAGTGTACGGTACCGTGAACAGTTCTGTCATTGGCACCTGCACCACCAATAAGTTCCATGATGTCTATTTCACCACAAGCTGGCCAACCGGCTGTTGTAATGTTGTCACCAAGCATCCAAATTGCTGGCCAGATTCCTTGTCCATATGGCAAAGCTGCTCTGACATCTATGCGGCCGTATTTCCACGACTTAATGCCTTGTGTCTTGATCCGACTCGAGGTATAGTTGGAAGTGTTGAATGTTTCATTTTTGGCGGTGATAGTTAAAATACCATCAGCTACAACAGCATTGTCTTGTTTGTAATATTGCAGTTCGTTGTTGCCCCAACCCCAGCTGCCTGTTCCGATGTCGTAAGTCCAGTCAGAGGAAAGTCCAGATCCATTGAATTCATCGCTCCAAACAAGCGTATAGTTCGGGTAACTTAATGGGCTGATATATCCTGAGGTTGGCGCACCAGTACTTCCGGTACTGATTTCAATAAGCACTTCTTCATTGAGTTCAATGAAATCATTTTGCAGTACATGCGCTCTTGTTCGGATTTTATAGGTTCCGCTTGTATTGAAGACATGAACAGCTTCACCAGTTGTGGTTTCAACAGTGATTGTATCGTTGGCGTCAAAGAAGGTTATTGTGAAGAAGTTAGTGCTGTCTGCGCTGGCTTGTACGTGAACTTCGCCGTTGGTGACTGTAAGTTGGGTTTGTAAATTACTAGGCTTGCCCGCCGGTTTAACAACGTCGGGCTCACAAGACATTAAGCCTAGGCTTAGGATTAAAAATAGCATCATTTTCATCGTTCTTCGTTTAAAGCGTTTTTAACTTTAGGTACCACTTTAAACCTCCGGCATGATGCCCATATTGTAAATGCAAGGTTGAGTCTGTTGCACTCAAAATTCTGTAAACCTTTGGTCCGGTAAAGAAGCCCATAAACGCATTATTTGAAATCGTTATGGTTGTTTCGGTGCCTTCTGTTAGTAACCAGCTTTCATTCATTTGATCATCATATGGTGCGGTAAAATCACCTAAATTTTGAAATGAGCCAGGAAAAGAAGCAGCCAAGGAATTATGTAGATAGACGTCTCCGTTGGTAATCATGTCAAACTTGAAGCCGTTCAAATGAAATACGTATTGATCATTGTAGAGTCCGCAACCTGGCTTCTCATTCGGACCTGCAGCCCACCATTCCGGTGTTGGCCCTAATGGGCTTTCTGGATCTGGCCCAACACCCATGTGTCCGGAAGCGCTTGAGTCAACTACCCAAACTTTGTATCCGGGGCCATTAACGCCACCCGTGAGTAAAGTGTAGTAAGGGTTGTTCAAAAGTGTGAAGTCGTCATTGGCAATAGTGACTTGTTTGCTCGAACTGCGGCTACCACCTTTTGCAAAAACGGTGAGTTTGATGGTGTAAGTACCTGCATAAGGGTAGGTTGCTGTAACGTTTGGACCTTGTGCTTTAGAGCCGTTACCAAAGTCCCAGACGCATTGGATGTCCGGATTATTGGCACTTAGTTCAATGATGTTCGCATTAGCGGCAGAAGGATTCATGGTAAATTCTGCATCTGCTTGACTTGGCGCTGGCCCGAGAGTAGGCTCGTATTTTTGACATGCAGCTAACCCGAGTGCAATTGTCAATAGGCTTAAAAATAAGTTTTTCATGGCTTTTAATTTCTTCTAAAGATTAATAACCTGGGTTTTGACTCCAATTGCCACCTGCCAAATCAATTTCAACTTGCGGAATTGGAAATACTTCGTGTTTACCAACAACAAATCCAGGGATATATTGTGCGGCCTGACCTGTTCGTACGAGGTCAAAAAAGCGCAAACCTTCTCCTGAAAGCTCTAATCGTCTTTCATTGTAAACTTTTTCAATGTTGTTTACTGAAGCCCCTGGAATCCCCGCACGTTGACGGATTTGATTCACTAATGCAGTTGCACGGCTCGGGTTGCCCAGTTGATAGTGCGCTTCGGCGGCCATTAACAAGACATCAGCATAACGCAAAACACGGTAGTTTACAGGACTAGTAAGGTCGTTGTCAGGTAAGCCGATTTCACCTTGTTTTTTGATGTATTTGTTGTTGTAGTAACCCGTGTGTCCACCAGCTCCGATCGCATAGGTAATTTGACCTGGATTTGGTTGCGCAGCAATAAATGCTTCAGTGTCAAGTACAGTTGCTGCTCTGCGCGGATCAATTGGTGAGAATGCGGCGTAGAGTTCTGGCGTTGGGAGGTTATATGAATTGCCATCGCCGTATACAGGGCCGTTGTATTGTCTGATGCCTTGGAAACCGACCGCAGCGTTCCCTTCCAAACATATCAAGCAGCCATAGCTTCCGCCTTCTGCACCTGTATATTCCACATCAAAAATTGTTTCTGGGTTGTTTTCAGCGGCAACACTGAATAATTGACTGTAATCAGGATATAAACTGTATTGCCCTGAATCGATGATTTCGTCAAAAATAGCCGCCGCTTCGGTGAACTTGTTTTGATAGAGATATACTTTGCCAAGCAGGGCCTTCGCTGCGCCGCGCGTTGCTCTTCCTTTTTGCGCAGCTACAGGGTTCAATACGGCAGCGGCAGCAATTAAATCTGCTTCGATTTGTGCGTATACTTCAGCTTTTGGTGAACGAGGAATTGTTCGGGCCTCTTCGATACCGATGCGCTTATCGATAATGAGTGGAACATCTCCAAAAAACTTCACCAATTCAAAGTAATAATAGGCGCGCAAAAACTTTGCTTCAGCAAGAATGTGTGCTTTTCTTGGAAAGTCAATGTTGTCTTTGTGCTCTAGGATGTAGTTGGCACGAGTTATACCCGTATAATTCCAACGCAATACGTTGCGCAACTCAACATTGACACCTCCGTGCGTCATGTTGTCGATATCGTGTAAACCTTTACTGTCGTTTACACTTTCGCCACCAGCAATGGCGGGGATCAGACTCCAGAGAAGAGTGAAGCAGGACTTCATCTCTCCCAGGGACCTATACATCAGTCCCCTCTTAAAACCGATCTCACCCTGATGGGTGCGGTCAACAGAAAGGAGGAATCAAATGCAGGAGATTAATTTTGGACAATATGCATTACCGGTCATTTTGATGGTTGTCTTGTCATTTGTCTACAAAATCGCTGGTTATCGTGACTGGGAAAC
>OGWO01000025.1_pt1 | contig 13559 bp, 18 predicted proteins | sample 1576001 | NCBI WGS metagenome assembly OGWO01 (sample SAMN07581522, study PRJEB24739) | freshwater metagenome | place: Singapore | collected 2015-01
CAAGTGTTTCCCAGTCACGATAATAGCTTCTGTTCCATATGCGAACAAATGTTATTTAAAAACTCTTTTCCTCTCTTTTTAGCTGCTTGATAAGCAGCATTATTACCTTTTATAAATTCAAGTCTACTATTATATTTCAAAGCCTCTGCCCTCAAGCTCTCCTCTGACCACTGCCTAATTTCTCCGAAATGTTCTCGCCTAATCAACTCAATTCTACATAAACAAGTTTGATTGAACTCAGTATCTTTATTATTAGTTAAATTCTTAAATACTTCACTATCAATTACCGCATTAAATAAAGACTCATCAAAAGTAACAGAAGCGGCTGCACCTGCTCTAACACTTGGACCTCTCTGTGTTGAGGTCCCTGTCTCATTTCGTGCTCTTCTCACTCTGATTGAAAGACCATCTAAGTTTTTACCATTGTACTTAGTAACAAAATTAAGGTCTAACATGTGAATAGCGCACGTCAGATAAAACTTTGTTTCAGTTTCTTCATTTACATTCGCCACTTTGAAAAAATACTTCTGTTTAGTTGTTGGTGATTTTCGCATCACTCGAGCATAGAGCTGATAAATTCTGTCAATGTTCGTACTACCGCCCATATCTACAACCGTTTCCAATTCAGGCATGTTGAATCCTAAGATGGCTCTATTCACAACAACTAACACTTTCACACTCTCATCATTCTGAAACTTTAAAATATTTTCACTGTCTTTATCTGTCTCACTGTTACTAGTCACTACTGAAATCTTCCTACTCTTTAGCCATTTAGTGACAGCATCTGCTTGCTCAATCGAAGCAGTCGTAATCATGGTTTTTCCCATTTTACCGAATGAAGGTAACACATTTAGGTGTCTATTAACTTCAGGATTGTTTTTAGTGACACTACTAATTCGCTGATGCATTGCCACTAAGAGGGCCTCCATGTCCTGAGGCACTGTCTTTACAAAGTTTCTTTGTGATTTTACCGTCAATTCACCTGCTGCATTTCTCTCTCGAATATCAGCTTTGGTTGTGCAAATACCAATATGAAGAGGCGAAATGAAACCGTCCTCAATCAATTCCATTGGGTCCACAAATGTCATGTTTACTTTATCTGAGAAACCTTTAGCAATGAATTTAGACGGCGTTCCTGTTAAGTATAGGAACTTAGCTTTCTTAGCACTCTTTTTGATTTTGTCAAACATTGTATCTGATTTAGATTTTGCAAACACGAATTCGTGCGCCTCATCAACAATTACATAATCATAAACATTTTTAATCTTACGAGAAGCATTAACGTGCAAATCAAAATCAACTCTGTCACTAGAAATACCTGATTTTTTAAGCTCTTCCTCCCACATGTCCTTCAAAACATTTTGACCGTGAGTCACGATAAAGAACTTACCTGGTGTTCTTCGGATGAACTCCAAAGACATTTGTGTTTTCCCTGATGATGGACAAGCAGCTATGACGAATTCTTTATGCTTCTTAAAACCTTGCTCTACTGCTGCTAACACTTCTTCTTGATATTTTCTCATTACGATGCTCATGCTAACTCCTTCAATGATTTTATCCATTGACCATATGTCTCTATTTCTTTATCAGTATACTCATGTTCTTTACCAATAGCAACATAATTATTTAACCAATAATCTAAATCATATACTTGACAACCAATGTATAACTTATTATCTTTTGAATTGTAAATAGCATCAGCCTTAGGACCTTTGAATAAATAAACACCTGTGCCTTCTAAATTAACATTTGTTAAATAAGCATATTTTAAATTAGCACCTTCTAAAACAGCACCTCTCAAATCAGCATATGCTAAATCAGCATTTCTTAAATTAGCACCTCTTAAATTAGCACCTCTTAAATCAGCATAACTTAAATTAGCACATCTTAAATCAACATACCTTAAATCAGCACATCTTAAATCCTCACCTCTTAAAACAGCTCTTTTTCCCTCTACTTCCTTGGTATTAAGCCACAATTGATGCTGCTCTAGAATCTCATTTAATTCTTCTTGAGTCATGAAATCTCCTTCAATGATTTTATCCATGCACCACACACTTCTATCTCTTTATCAATATACTTATATTCTTTACCAATAGCAACATAATTCTTTAACCAATATTCTAAACTATGTACCTGACAACCGATGATTAACTTATCATCTTTTGAATTATAAGTACCATAATGTTTAGGACCTCTGAAGAAGCAAACACCTGTGCCTGTTAAATTGACATTTGTTAAATTAGCATATTTTAAATTAGCACCTTCTAAATCAGCACCTTCTAAATCAGCGTCTTCTAAATCAGTACCTTCTAAATTAGCACATGTTAAATTAGCATCTCTTAAATCTACACCTTTTAAAAAAGCATAACTTAAATCTACACCTTTTAAATAAGCATATCTTAAATCAACACCTGATAAATCAACACCCTTTAAATTAGCACCTTCTAAATCAGCATTTGTTAAATCAGCACCTCTTAAATCAACATAGCTTAAATCAGCACCTCTTAAAACAGTATCTCTTAAATCAGCTCTTTTACCTTCTTCACCCTTACTATCAAGCCAAACTTTATGTTGTTCTATCACTCGATTTAATTCTGCTTGCGTCATTTAGTTATCTCCTATTTTAAGGCCTCTCAAAAGAGGGACCTTTCATTTCTTTTTGCTCTATTTAGAACCATAGCATCCATGATCATCGTCGTCATCGTAATCGCATTTACAATCCGTATTCTTTACATACACGTCTTCTATAAGCTGCTCGTTTGGAAAATCATAGTGACCGTTTCCGTTAGTATCTCTGAAAGTCTTAATTGAGTATGCATTGGGATGTTGTGCGCTAGGATGCTTGTATACTCGAGTGATAACATTTGATCCGTTGCATCCTTGACCAGGCTCACCCTTTGGCCCTTGAATTCCTTGAGGTCCCATTGGTCCTGTTAGTCCCCTTAAACCTTGAATCCCTTGAGGTCCCTGAATACCTTGAGGACCTTGAGCGCCTTTTAGTCCTGGAACACCTTGAGGTCCCATTGGCCCTGTATCACCTTTCGACCCTTGAGGCCCTTGAGGACCCCTCGGTCCTGTGTCGCCCTTTGGTCCTTGAATGCCTTGAGGTCCTTGCTCACCGTTGTCACCCTTCGGACCTTTAGTGCTGTCGGCTTGCGCTGTTTCCGTTGCTGAAAACGTCGCTCTGTCGCATGCAATGTTCATGAATAGTAATGTAATAATTATTGATCTCATATTTTTTATCCTTTCGTTTTAATTTTAAATCTATCAAAGCATTCCATTTTCGGAATGACAAATAAATTATTGTCTAAATCATTAACATACAAATCAATATTGTCGTCTTTAAATAAAGTATAAACCTCACCCTTTTTAAAATGATGTTTATCTTTATAAAAACTATCAATACACTCAAACAATTGACCTATATTCTGTCTTCCTGATGGAAGAATAGGAATCATGTAGTTCTCTATTTCATCAGGCTCAATACAATATATTGTATCAAACTTGTGTACAGACTCGAAAAAAGACCCATTTTCACTTTCCTCAATTAAGTCGTACACTTCGGCTTCATTTAAACGAGCGCCCTCGTATGGGTAAAACGTCTCTAAACAGTAAAACAGCTTGCGTTTTTTATGCATAAAATTCCCTCAATGAAAGACGATTTTCATAAGCTAGTTCCTGTGCAATTCCCAATGAAGTGAGATAATCAAGAGTCTGTTCATCACATGGTGTCCCATCCTCAAGTTCGGCGTATGATACATACGCATCAACATAATCAGGTGCATCCCATCCATTAACGCCATCTATTTCGATGTTAATGTATCTCGTCATTGATCATTTCCTTTCTGATTGGCAACGATGTGACATCACTGTCGTCAATTGTAAAGCCCATTTCGAGTAAAGTCAACATTGTTTTATTCAATTCATTTTGATCTGTAAAGATCTGTTCAAATGATACACCATTCTTTTTCATTTTTAAAAACATTTTAAGTTCCTTTCTTTAGAAGTTTGCTTTTTGATTGAAAAACATATAGTCGCATACACTTAAATAAGCTTCAGGGTATGTCTCCGACAGATTGTTTAGATGTATGTCCAACATTGTATGCCGTAAACGTCCGTCAATGGTCCTTAAGACAGTTTCTCTTGAAAAAGAATTCACAAGATCAACTAGTCGCCTTGACACTAACTCTGCTTCAACCTGTATTCCTTTATTAAAATCAATTTTCACTAACATTCTGTTCTCCTTGTTACATACTACTAATGCATTCTGCATGCCATGGTCTGTGCCTATTTAAATCGTTTTAAAGCTTATTAATACGTAAAACTTATATACATATTTTGAAAAATCTATCTAACTTTCGAAAAACACTTTGAATTTTAAGGTGCATAAGTTTTAAACGAAGTGTATTCTTTTGGCGCCATTTAGAAGTTTATGAATATATTAAATCTTAAAATGAGACGTTTTAAAATGAGACGTATCAAAATGAGACGTATTGGAATGAGACGTATTGGAATGAGACGTATTGGAATGAGAAAGCCGCTGTTACGCGGCTTTTTGTTTTTTGATCTTTAATTGGAGTGTTTTTATTTTCTGCTCGTGTTCAATTCTTTTGTCGATTGAGGGGACAAGCTTCTTTAATTGTTTGAGTTGTCGTTCAAGATGACTCATGCAACTTTTCCCCATCGAGTATTGGAGAAGTTCTTTGCTCCATGATATACGAGTCCTATCTTGTTGTTTGTTGTCGTTGCTGCAACGCTGTCGTTCTCACTCGAGTCAACATATCCAGCGGCTGTTAGTTCCTCGATTGACTCAAACACTCGTGAATGAAAGTGTTTTTCAGTGACGCCCCCGTGTATCTTGCCATCTCTTACACCATAGCAACCGCCTTCAATGCCATCTCTAACGTCTCCAATGATACCCTCTTTATTGACAGTTGAGGTTTCAATTCTGTCAATGCCTGTTCTCAATAAATCATTGATTTGATCTACTGTTAACGCCAGAGCTTCTGATTTTAAATATATTTTAGTCGTATACATGATTATTTTCCTTTGTTCTTTGGGTTAGTCGAAAGTCCCATTATGAAGGAATACAGTACAATAATACCTAGGTCAATGTATAAAAACCATTTGAATAATAAAATTAAGAAGTCGATCATTTGTTCTCCCTTGTTAATTTAATAGTATTGCATTCCATATGCCATGCTATAAACAAATATATAAGAGATGAGGGAATAATAGGTGTAAAACTTATAGATAGGGATTGTAAAAAAGAGTCTAAATGATCAAAACCCTTATAAAACCGACCATTGACGATCTTTTGAACGTTGAATAAGGTCTTAACATATATAATTAAGACTATTAAGGGAACGTGAAAAAGGTCCATACAAACGACGTGTACACTTCGCCCCTGAAACAGAGAAGACTATCCATCGTGGGAATATGAGGATAGCGTAAGGCCCTCAATAGTTGGAGAAATAGATATCAGTGAATCTTAAATTAAGCTGGTGTTAAATGAAGAATACTATGTAAGACACTAAAACGTGTACATAGTATAGGTGCGTCTTGAAAATGATGTTTGATTTTATCTAAGTGTGCAGAATGATTAGTGAATGAGTAAAATGAATTACCAAAAAGCAATTCTAAGCATACAAATGCATACTAAAAAGCATACCAAAATAACACGAATTTGCATCAAAAACCCTACCAAAATGATACAAAAAGTGTCTAAAAATGATACAAATTACCAAAATGATACAGGGTGTATACGAAATTGATGGGGGGTATGGGTTGTTTTAGAGTGAGTGAGATGATGTGTACACCTCTCATATATTTTCCTACTAAAAAGGTTATTGCTCTTATACATTTCCTATTCCTGAAGGTTATTAACTACTTACGTCAAGTTTAACTCTATCTTGACAGTCATAAATATCGAAGTTATTAGTGCAGCCCGGCTTAGATGTTACTATAACTTGCTAAAGTTATTACCGTAATATGTGAAGGTTATTACCGTAATGTATGAAGGTTATTACCGTAGTTATACAAAAGTTAGTACCATAACTTGCTAAAGTTATTACAGCAGTAGGATTACCCCAAATTCTTCTCAAATAAAAGCTTCTAAATAATGTCACATTTAGAGCCTTAATAACCTAAAATAATATATCAATAACAATTATTTAAACCATTTTATTAATAATACAAAAATGGGGTATAATAACCCCAATTTTATAGTTAATTCATGAGTGGTGTCGAATTCTTGATAAGTGGACAACTGCTTGTTGTTTGTTTCATAGTCATAAACCCCAAGTTTATCTCAGTGGTAGTTTCCTTTTCCAATAACTCTTTAGAGCATTCAAGGGTTATTAGCTTATCTGCTGTTACTCCTAAAGCTGACTTAGAGGTATACCATATCTCTGACTTAACTTTGATCCTATAATCCTTTAGGGTTATTCCCATCCTCTTACTATTTCTCTCTTCAATGATTGAGATGCGTTCTTCCCAATGTTTAGTTCTTGATTGCAGCATACCCCCAAAGCTACCACTTATTGTTCCCATTGCCTCATGAAACATCATCCTACCTGATTCCACCATCAGTCTCTCCCCAGGTAGTCCTTGCACTATGGCACTACCCATACTTGAAGCTTCAATGGTTATTGTCTTAATGTTGGTCTTTGTCTTTAAAGCCTCAATGATGTCTTCTCCTACTTGGACATCTCCTCCTGGAGTGTCTAGAACAACATAGAATGTTTCCTTATCATCCGATAGCAAAGCCGGCTTTAATACGCCATAGGTTGACTCATTGATCTCCCCCCTAATTAAAACATGATTACTAGGGGTTAACATCACAGCATGAGCATATCCTGAAAGAAACAAAAAGGTTATTAGTTTTAACATTATTACTCTCCTTATGTACCCCCAACTTAATGGGGGGGGGCTTTTTATTTAATTAATTTTAAATCCTTCAATATCTCAAGAACATTCTCTACATATTGTATCTTTAAAAGCTTGCTGAGATCCTCTGTTACATCCTTCTCATTATCCTTTGGTAGATATACTTTAGTAATCCCTGTTCTTGCTGCGGCTGTGAGCTTCTCCTTAACCCCTCCAATCGCACACACTTCGCCTCTAATCGTTATCTCACCTGTCATGGCTACATCCCTACGTACAGGCTTATTTAGTAATGCTGAGACCATTGCTGTAACTAATGTCACCCCTGCTGAAGGTCCGTCCTTAGGAGTGGATCCGTCTCCTGCGTGAATGTGCATATCCTGCTTTAATGCTTTAGCTGAAACCAATTTATTATGTTTAATAAAGGTTATTGCATTCTTAGCACTTTCTGTCATTACACTTCCAAGTTGACCGGTTAGCTCAATGTTTCCATGTCCACTCATTGTAACGCAGTCAATCGGTAGAACATCTCCACCCACTTGAGTATAGGCAAGTCCCATTACTCGACCTACCATATCCTTCTTGGAGAGCTTAGTTGAAATGTATCTTTCATTACCAAGCATTTTCTCCACTTCAGCTATGTCTAACTTAATTCTCTTAAGCCGGGCTTTACTGCTCACCGACATATAAGCCACTTTTCTGAATATACTCTTTATGTGCTGTTCAAGTTTCCTCACCCCTGATTCAGCCGTATAATCACTAATAATCATATTTAGGGCAGCGTCTGTAATGTCTATCTTAGTTGGTAGATTCATCTCCTCTGCTGTCTTAGGGATTAGATGATTCTTAGCAATAAGAAGTTTCTCACTATCACTATAACCATCAACCCTGATAACTTCCATCCTATCTAACAAGGGCCTTGGGATTTGATCTAAGTAGTTAGCTGTTGCAAAGAATAATACCTTAGATATATCATACTCAATCTCAAGAAAGTGATCTTGGAAGTGCTTGTTCTGCGAAGGGTCCAATACTTCAAGTAATGCTGAAGCAGGGTCTCCTTTGTAGTCGCTGCTCATTTTATCGATCTCATCTAATAATATCATAGGATTGTTACTATTAGCTTTTCTTATTGCGGCTATAATCTTCCCTGGCATACTACCGATATACGTTCGGCGGTGTCCTCTTATCTCTGCCTCATCTCTTACTCCACCCAATGGGACCCTGATAAATTCACGGTTTTGGGCTTTAGCTATTGATTTGGCAATACTTGTTTTTGCTACCCCGGGAGGACCTGCTAAACAAATAACCGATCCCATGACATTAGGGTTTATTTGTTGCACTGCCAATTGCTCAAGAATTCGGGTTTTAACTTTATCTAAACCATATTGATCTTGGTCCAATTGTTCTTTAGCTGCAATGGTATCTAGGTTTTCTTTAGTGGTTTTACCCCATGGCATGGAAGCAATTGTTTCAATAAAGTTTCTAATGACAGCAGCTTCTCCTGACATAGGATTCATGGACTTGAGTTTCTTGTTCTCTTTCTCCATTTTCCTTATTGCTTCTTCAGAAGCTCCGTTTTCTCTAGCCTTCTTTATTAATTCATCCAAATCATCTTCGCCATTTCCTAATTCTTTTTGGATGGCTTCTAACTTTTCATTAAGGTAGTATTCTTTTTGCACTTTCTCAGCATTCTTAACTATTGTTTTTTGGATGTGCTTTTCCACCTTAACAGCTTCCTTCTTTTTAATAGCATTTTCTAAAACAAGTTCAAGCATTTTATCTACAGATTTACACTCTAAGAACTTTTGTCTGTCTTTAGTTTGAGTGATAAAACTATCTGCCATTATATAGGTGGCTAACATTGTATCAGATGTATCTACTATTGCAGGAAGTTGGAATGAACTGTCTTCGCTCTTAAGCTCATCCGTCACTGACAGGATGCTTTTGAGAAGTGCGATGATTGACGCATCCTTTACTTCTTTAGGATTTATAACCTTAAAAATTTTAGCCGAAAGATAGTCTCCGGGCTCGATGACACTCACTTCTACTATTTCTTCAGGAGTGAGAAATACTTTATGGGACCCGTCGTAGCTATCGTAGACGTTTGTAATTTTGGCTAATACACCACGGAAATATAGGTTTTGAGCTGTCGGCTCTAATGATGTATCCTTTTGTAAAAGAAGAATAATACTTCTATTCCCTTTTTCTGCCGCTTGGATTGCTTTTATAGATGCTTTTCGTCCGACTGTTAGAAAGTTATTGTTAGCTTTAGGGATAACAACTTTGTCTTTCAATGGTAATATTGGAACGCTCATTTCAACTCCCTTTTGTTAGTCCCTTTATGTGAAAAAAGGTTAACTTGATTATATCACAAGTTAACCTTAAAGTCAATATCTATTTGCACAAATCTTTATGAAAAACATCTAATCTATTTTGTGCTTCTAATGCTTGAAACAAACCCCTGTCGTAGTACTCCAAGAAGGTGACACTTACTTCCTCACAAGACTTCTTCTTTCCAACTTGATACTCCCCATGTCTAAAGACAGGGGATTCTTGCTTCATCGACTTCTCTAATGAGAATATCTCCACAAGACTTTAGGACACTATCCATGCCCTTTTGTTTTATGTTTATTGCTGCATTTAAGTCTCTATCCAAAACTGAAAGACATTCTGAACATTCCCATTGTCTGTCACTCAAGGTCAGAGACTTATTTACAAAACCACAACATGAGCATTTTTGACTTGTACTCTTTGGGTCAACTTTAATGAAATGTTTCCCATGCCACTCACTTTTGTATTCTAATTGCCTAAAAAACTCACCCCAACTCATGTTACTGATTGCCTTAGCAAGTTTGTGGTTCTTTACCATGTTCTTTACCTTTAAATTCTCAACAACAATTAAGTCGTGGTTTTTGACTAATCGAATTGAGAGTTTGTGAAGGTAGTCTTTTCTTATATTTGTTATTTTATTCCAAAGAACTGCAATTTTATGTTTCCATTTTCTAAAACTATTAGAACCTTTAATGCATTTTGCTTGTTGTCTTTGATAGTATTTTAATTTGTTCTCCAAGGTCTTTAATGTATTTGGCGCAACGAATGTCATTCCATCAGAAGTTACAGCAAGAGTTTTAATACCAACATCAATACCTATAACTGATTTAATCTCTTTTATCTTAGGTGTCTTTTTTACATCATCCATACAAAAAGAAATGAAATACTGACCACATTTGTTTTTAGATAGTGTTGCAGTTTTAATCTCCCCTTCAAATCCCCTAAGACCTTTTACTTTTAAAAGTCCTAACTTTGGAAACTGAATTCTTGAGTCAATTACTTTTACATTTCTAACCACGGAGTAGCTTTGCTTGTCTGACTTCTTTTTAAAGGTCGGAAAGCCTTTCTTCTCTTTAAAAAACTTCTTATATGCAGAATCTAAATGTCTAAGAGTTTGTTGTAAACTCTGAGAGCTAGCTTCTTTTAGAAAAGACATCTCTTCTGTCTTTTTCCAAAAAGTAACCATTTTATCTATCTCTATTGTAGAAAGATTGTCTCTATAATTATCGTATCTTGATTTTTTAAGAGCTAATGCGCGATTATACACAAAACGAACACACCCAAATGTCTTATTTATCATCTGTTCTTGTTGTTTGTTTGGGTATATTCTGACTTTTATAGCTCTCATAACTGTATTATAACCTATTTTTTAAACATTGTCAAGTAATTTTTAAATATCTTCACCTTATATCCCCATAGCTAAAGCAAGGGACTTTGCGCTTGTCTTCGGTAACTAAGATTGGAGTTAATAGGAACATGGTCATTGTTAAGAATATTAGTGACCTACTCATCATCCTTCTCACTTTCTTTTGTTGTCTTTTGTGGAAGTTTGTTTAGGATATCTTGGGTTACTTTTAAACAATTAAAAGCTAATTCTCTTGAATCTCTATGTCCTTGGTTTATTAGTTCACATGCTCTATTTAAGAATAACACTTTTTCTTCAATTGTGCCTCTATATAATAATCTTGGCATAAGTATCTCAGCAGATGTTGCATTTGTAATTTCTGATAATGTTTTTCCAAATTTGGTCACGTTAATCTCCTCACTTTTCTAATGGAATATACTTTTGATCGAAGTTGTGTTTTGGGATTTCTTGTCTGATCCCTGTTGAGATCCATCTATTATTTCTACCCATCTCATACCATTCAACAAGAAACTCGTCTTTTGATTCTAATAATACAAGGAAGCTTATTGTTGGTGATTGTATTACTTTGAAGAATTTATTTTGTTTGATACTCATTTGAAATCCTTTTTTGATTTACACTTTTGAACAAGCTCTTTTGCTTTTTCGTTGTTAAAGCTATCTAAATCCTTTTGTGTTACTTTGAACACACAAGTTTTGTTGTTAATTACGATCTCAATTGCAGGTTTTTTCTCAATTGTTAGTATAGATACGTCAAACATCACTCCCCCAAAATCCAATGCATCACAAGCATTAACAGAAAAGCTGTTGTCCAAAGAACCAATACCGTACCTGTTACCCAAAAAAGTGTGAAGAGAATTATTGAGAACATTTTGTCGCCAAATGTGTGAAGTTAAATATAACATAATCGTCATCATTACTCATTTTTGCATATTCAAAATTTAAGTAATGTTTCCCAAATCTAACCTTACTTGCTGGACCAACTGTGTGTTCCATATTTGCAATTATTTGATTTACTATTTGGTCAAATGCATATGCAAATGCTTCTTTGCTTACCACTAATATTTCTAACTCAGAAATTTGGATTTGCGCCCTATATAGAATAAGTAAGCCTTCCACATTAGAGTGAATCACTTCTATATTTGCAGGAGGATTTAGCATTTGAGCGCCCTCCGAAGGTTTAATTATTGTCCCTCCGCCTTTTGAGAGACTATATGTAGGTACGTCCTTAATAATATTCCCTTCAACTGGTCTTGAAATTATATTCATATTTAAATCATTAAATCTTTTATTGTATAATTCTCTAAATAGTTTTTCAGCACTTTCTAAAATCTGCATGTTTTCCTCCTTAGGGAAAGGTTATTTTAAATCCATACGTTATACCGTTAGAGTTTAGCACGACTTCACTATGTTTGTCAAGCATTATTTTGAAGTTTCTGCCACTTGCAAAAGCTACCATCTGTACTAGGTACATACCCTTTGTTCCAAGCATTTTGTTGGCTGTTTGCTCCATATATACCAAACTATTGCGAAGTTCTGCGTTTCGCTTTAGGTGTAGATCAGCTATGTCTCTGCATCCTACATTTGGAGTCTTTGCGCATATTGCTGCAACCAACAGAAATTCTTCCATTACTTTAGAGTCCTGATTGCTTGGTTTATTATTTGGATCCTGATGCTATCCTTTACAAATTCCTCTGCGGTACTTCTATCGATACACTTGTATTGACTTACCCATCTAATAGCATCTTCTTGGGCCTTTTTTAGCAATTTATCATCTTTTGATGGTTTATTTCTCTTTTTTCCCACAGGACCTCCTACAACCTTTTATTCAATTCACGTCTTGTTTGTTCTAATTGCTGCTTTAGTTTAGCAGGATTTACCTTGCTTAGCAAGTGATTTGTTATTTCAGGGTTGTTAATTACAATCATGAACATATGATGATTGTTAAACAAACATGTAACATGTAGCGATAGGATCTCTTTAAATCGTTTAAATTCCCCTTTTTTAAAGAATTTATCGGTTTCCCTGATTTGATCATTTTGGTGTAACATGTCAGCTATTTTATCGATAGTTAAAACTTCTGAGCATTTACCCTGTTTTAACATTTCTGACAACAAAGCCCCAACTTGTCTTTTTTGCTTGTTTGCTGATTTTAGTAGCTTTTCTAATTCTTCCATATGTTCTCCTGTTTTTTGTTAACAAGATCAGTTTAACATATAGTTTTGTGATTTGCAATAGGTTTTTGATAGTTGCACATATTAATGTTGGCATGACTTTTGCATTTAGTTCGTCAATCTGTGCCTTTCTTTTTAAAGTTTTTAAATATTCTTTAAAATAATGCTTGACTTTTGATCTAACATATGATATTATTAGTCTAATTGTTCTTTGATAATTGAATATGAAAAGTAGAGATTGAGTCCTCTTTGCTTTTCTTTTACACGTTACGAAAAGGGCATGGATAGTGTCCTAAAGTCTTGTGGAGATATTCTCAATAGGGAAGTCAGTGAAGCAAGAATCCCCTGTCTTTAGACATGGGGAATATCAAGTTCGTCTCAGACCGTGAAAAAACAATCATATCGCAGATGTAACTCTGTAGACTGGTTTAGTAGGATAGCCCCAACACACGTGAAGACGTGTCTAATATCACTTGGCGTCGAGGGATTAAGTGCCAAGCGGAAGGCTGACAACGAATGGATTAACATAGGATACGCACCTGCGAAACTTAAACATAGGCAGGATCCACTTAATAGTTCTGAATAGGTTACTGCTTGTCGGTGTACCCTAAGAAGTCGTGTCTAAAATGAAAATAGACATGATTTTTTTGGTACTCTGACTAAGTAGTAAACTAAATTATTTGCTAATTAGTAATTACATTATTACTAAGTAGTAAAATACATCTATTCTTAATAAGTAGTAAACTTAATATATAATAATGACGAAGCTAACGCTTCGAAAGACTTTATCGTGACTGGGAAAC
>OGWO01000026.1_pt1 | contig 13265 bp, 10 predicted proteins | sample 1576001 | NCBI WGS metagenome assembly OGWO01 (sample SAMN07581522, study PRJEB24739) | freshwater metagenome | place: Singapore | collected 2015-01
GTTTCCCAGTCACGATATATGGGCTAGTGATTGTCGATGAGTTTGACCCAAACCGTCAGTCAGGTATCGGAATCATCTCTCGTGTAGACGTTAAGGGCAAAGCTTGGAACAACATCAAGCCTCTCCTCTTTGACGTACAGGTGGTTCAATAATCCTGCACACCATACCCCTCGGGGTTTGGGCGAGGTTATAAGACAAGCATTCGCCACAGCGTGCCCTTATAACCTCACTCAAGCTCAGAAGAGCTGTAAACCATATGGGACTACCTCTAAACGATTCAACAGACAGAACAGGAATAGTGCAGCTTATAGAAGACCGCACAAACACACAATCATCAGCTGGTTCAGCTTATCCGCTGGCGACTAAAGTGAGAGATATCAACCTAGCCTTCGCACGTTTCCAAATGATTGCCACAGAAACCTCAGGAAGATGGCAGTTTGATGACGCTAACCAGACTGACTACCCTGTAATGATGATTAACATCCTCTCAGGACAACAGGACTACTCTTTCATCTATGACTTCTCACCTATTCCTAATATGGTGCTTGATATTTACCGTGTAGAGATTCAGGACGAGAACGGTAACTGGACAGAACTAACCTCAATAGACCAAGAAGACATTGAGGTAGCTCTTCCTGCGTACGAGAACGTCTCAGGAATCCCTACACAATACGACAAGACATCTAACGGTATCTTCCTCTATCCTGCACCTAACTTTACACGCACTGACGCTCTCAGAGTGTATTACGCACGTACACCTAACTACTTCGTTACAAGTGACACTACAAAGCAAGCTGGTATCCCTGATATCTTCCACGAGTACCTCGCTATTCGCCCTTCGTACTACTACTGCCTCTCTAAGGGATTACCTAGAGCAAGAGACTACGGGGCAGAAATGAGAGAAATGGAGCAACAGATTCGTGAATACTACGGTAAGCGACAAAGAGATGAAGCTCCTCAGGTGAGTGTTAACAACTCAAACTATATAGATACAGTAACGAGGTATCCCCTCTTATAAACAGTATGTCTACACAATTACCAAAAACACTGGCAACAGGAACTCAAAAGTTTAAGTTCGCTATCGGAGGCTACGATCAAGCCAAGTATGGTCAGTCTTACTACGCATAAACAACAACACTATGGCATTTCCAACAGACTCAGGATTCACATATTCAACAAAGATTACAGGGCAGATTATTCAAGCCTCAGATGTAAATAATCTCCAAACAGAAGTAACCGCACTCAAAGTATTGGCGGGTATTAACGGTTCATCAGACAACACTACATTCAACTTTAAGCTAAGCGAAGTAACAGGAGGTGATAAAGCTGTAGGAAAGACAGCTACACAGACACTTACCAACAAGACTCTTACTGCTCCAGTAATCTCTACAATCACTAATGGAGGAACTATTACTCTCCCGTCAGGTACAGATACTCTTGTAGGTCGTAACACAACAGATACGCTCACCAACAAAACGCTTACTGCGCCTGTTCTCACCTCTCCTGTGATGTCTACGATTGTGAACACAGGAACTCTCACATTGCCTACAGCTACAGATACCCTTGTAGGTAGAGCAACAACTGATACTCTCACAAACAAGACACTCACTACACCTACAATTACAAAGCCTGTAATGAGTGCCACAGACCCTACCGCGCAGACATATTCACCATCAGCGGGAGGTACAGCAACACTAGACCTCTCTCTAAGTAACCAGCACCGTATCACAATGCCAGCTGGTAACATCACTATTGCTCTAAGTAACGCAACAAACTCACAGATATTCACTGTATCAATCACACAAGATGGTACAGGCTCTAGAACTGTTACTTGGTTCACTACTATCAAATGGGCAGGAGGTGTAGCACCAACATTAACAACAACAGGAAACAAAAGCCAATAGCACCTTTAGCTGACAACCATTTTTCTTCGATGATTTTCTTTAACATCGCCTGTGCATCTTGGTACAATTTGTTTGCGACTTCGCCCACTTTTTCGTCGGTTAAAATTGCAGGGAAATTGCCGTGCAGTTCCCATGCGATAAAAAACGGTTTCCAGTCAATATAATCAACTAATACAGATAGGTCAGTAATTTCAATTGCTTGATTTCCTGTAAAGCTTGGAGTAGTGGTTTTAAATTTACTCCAATCTATCTTTACTTTATTTTCTAAAGCACTGGTATACGGAATTGCTTGTTTGACTGTTTTTTTATTATCAAAGTCTGACTTTAATTGTGCATAAGCTTGTTCTAATTCATTTAAGAAAGGAGCTTTGGTGTCTTTATTCAATAAGGATCCTGCAACTGTAACACTTCTTGATGCATCTAAGACATGAATTACACCTTCGTTGTATTCAGGTGCAATCTTTACCGCTGTATGCATTCTTGAGGTCGTGGCGCCACCAATCATCAATGGTATTTTCATACCACGACGCTTCATTTCTTTAGCGATATAGACCATCTCGTCTAGTGAAGGAGTAATCAAACCGCTTAGCCCAATGATATCTACTTGATGTTTTTCGGCTTCTGCAAGTATTTTATCAGCAGGTACCATTACTCCTATGTCTATAATTTCATAGCCATTACAACCTAATACTACGCCAACAATATTTTTTCCGATATCATGCACATCTCCTTTTACTGTTGCCAATAAAATTTTAGCAGGTCCTTTAGATTGTCCATTTGGTTCTGCAGCATTAAGTTTTAATCTTTCTTTTTCTGCTTCAATATAAGGTGTTAATACTGCTACACTTTTTTTCATGACTCTGGCACTTTTTACCACCTGTGGTAAAAACATTTTACCTGCGCCAAATAAGTCCCCAACTTGGTTCATGCCTGCCATCAAAGGGCCTTCAATGACTTCCAATGGAGCACTGTATTTTAATCTTGCCTCTTCTGTGTCGGCTTCTATAAAGTCTGTAATACCATTGATCAAAGAATGTGCTAGTCTTTCTTCAACAGTTCCAGAACGCCAGGCTAGTTTTTTACTATTGGCATCTGCAACTTGTCCAGCATCTTCACCTTTTGCTTTTAAGGCGTCTGCATATTGAATCAATGCTTCTGTTGCTTGGTTCTCATTATTATTTTGATTCAAGATGACATCTTCACATAGTTTTTTTAATTCAGGTTCAATTTCGTCATACACAATTAACTGACCTGCATTCACAATGCCCATATCCATTCCTGCATTCACTGCATGGTATAAAAACACGGCATGAATGGCTTCTCTAACCGCATCGTTCCCTCTAAACGAAAATGAAACATTGGAAACACCACCACTTACTTTAACCAAAGGCATCTTCGCTTTGATTACCCTAGTTGCTTCGATAAAGTCAACTGCATAGTTATTATGCTCTTCAATGCCCGTTGCTATTGCAAAAATATTTGGATCAAAAATGATGTCTTCTGGGTCAAATCCAACTTGTTTTACTAAAATTTTATAGGCACGTTCACAAATTTCAACTTTTCTCGCCTTAGTATCTGCTTGTCCAATTTCATCAAACGCCATTACAATTACTGCCGCTCCAAAAGCTTTACAAATATGTGCTTGTTCAATGAATTTAGCTTCTCCTTCTTTCATTGAGATAGAGTTCACAATACATTTTCCTTGCACGCATTTTAATCCAGCTTCAATGATTTCAAATTTTGAACTATCAATCATGATAGGAATTTTTGCAATATCAGGTTCGCTCTGCAATAAATTCAAATAAGTGGTCATTGCTTTTACACCTTCGAGCAATGCGTCATCCATATTGATATCAATAATCTGTGCACCATTTTCGACTTGTTGACGTGCTACAGATAAAGCTTCTTCATATTTATTTTCTTTAATAAGTCGTGCAAATTTTTTAGATCCAGTGACATTGGTTCTTTCACCCACATTCACAAAGTTGGTTTCTGGTCGAATCACTAAAGGTTCTAATCCTGCTAGTCTTAAATAAGGTTTGATATGTATAGTTTGATCGCTCATAATCTTAGATAGTTTTGTCTACAATGGGTAAAGTTCTTGGTTGAATGTTGCGTACATGATCTGCCATATGTTTGATATGGTCAGGTGTCGTGCCACAACATCCTCCAACAATATTGACAAATTTTTGCTTTGCCCACTCTTCTATAAAGTGTGCAGTTTGATGTGGGGCTTCATCATATTCGCCCATTGCATTGGGTAGTCCAGCATTAGGGTAGGCAGAAGTATAGCATGTGGCTATTTGAGCAAGTTCCTCAATATGTGCACGCATTTCCTGCGCTCCTAAAGCACAGTTTAATCCAATACTCAAAGGTTTAGCATGTGCTACAGAAGTATAAAATGCTTCTAAAGTTTGACCACTAAGTGTTCTGCCAGAAGCATCTGTAATAGTGCCGCTGATCATGATAGGCAATTCAGGTTGCCCTATATTTCTAAAATATTCTTTGATAGCAAAAATTGCTGCTTTGGCATTCAGGGTGTCAAAGATGGTTTCAACCAATAATACATCCACTCCACCATCAACTAAACCACGAACTTGCTCCGTATATGCTGCTACAACTTCGTCAAATGTAACTGCACGGTAACCTGGATTATTGACATCGGGGGATAGGCTCAGTGTTTTATTCAATGGTCCAATCGATCCTGCAATATATTTTTCTTTGCAATCTGGATGTTGCTTTTTGTATTGTTGAATCGCATCCTGTACACATTTGGCTGCAGCAACATTTAATTCGTAAGCCAAGTCTTGCATATCATAGTCGGCCATCGCAATAGAAGTACTACTGAATGTATTGGTTTCAATAATATCTGCGCCCGCTTCTAAATATTGTAAGTGAATACCTGTGATGATATCGGGTTGTGTGATGCATAAAAGGTCATTGTTACCTTTTACATCCGTATGCCAACTTGCAAATCTTGTTCCTCGATAATCTTGTTCTGTTAATTTATGACGCTGAATCATGGTACCCATCGCGCCATCTATTACTAAAATACGTTCTTTTAAAGCTTCTTTAATTGACATAATACTACATTAAATTTTATGCAGCATCCAATTGGAAAAGAAGTAGGGGGGCGATAAGTGTACCGTTTATTAGTTCTTTTCTCCTTTCGGATGGCAGGTTGAACAATAAACAAATCCTCCTGCTGTTGCGTTGCAAAGGTAAGGCAGTATCCACTGTCTGCCAAAATTATACAGAAAGCTTATTGACTTTATTGGTAGTTTGCAACCACTTCTACATCTATTTTGTCGGCTACCATCTTTATTAATAAGCCTCCAATACCAAAATCTTTAAGGGTTACAGTGAATTTAGCGGTGGCTTTAGGTTGTCCTTTTACAATTTCAATGAACCCATTGGTTTGGATCGACTTATTGACCCCATGGACCTGCATATTGCCTTTTACGACAACCGGGTACTTCCCGTCTTTAGCGAAATTGACTGATTTGATGTTGGTGATTTGACCATTAAAAAATCCACGTGGAAATTTATTTGATTCTACATATTCTTCATTAAAATGCGCTTTCATTGTTTCCCATTCAAATTCAAAATCTTTCATGAGCATGATGAAACTTAATTTACCATTGGTTTCTAGACGACTCACAGCTTTGGTGTTGGTAGCATCAATGTCTTTGTCATCTACAGCTATAAAATGAACCATGGCAGATTTTGTACTATACACTTTTTGCGCTTGCACTTGTACTAAAGCACAAATGCCTACTAACAATACGATCAATCTTGTTTTCATAAATCAATGTTTAAACATCAAAATTAAAATATTTAATTCAATTCAGCAAATTTTTAGCTTTTCGAGGTATATTTTGTTGTATTGAATTGATAATTAGCTATTTATCTTAACAGCTTATTTAATATACTGTTGAATGGGCTGGCGATTGGAGATGCTTTTACCTAAGGTCATTTCGTCTGCATATTCCAATTCACCTCCAAATGCAATCCCTCTTGCAATGGTTGTAACTTTACAAGCATTACCTGACATCTTTTTTTGGATATAGTAAATCGTGGTATCTCCTTGTATGGTTGGATTTAAGGCGAAAATCAATTCAGTTACTTTATCTTTTTCAATGCGTTCCATCAAAGATTCAATGGTAAGTTGTTCGGGTCCAATTCCATCTAGTGGTGAAATTATCCCACCCAATACATGATATGTACCGTGGTACTGGCTTGTGTTTTCTATAGCAATGACGTCCCTAATATTCTCTACAACACAAATTGTTTCTTTTGATCTGGCAGTATTTGAGCAAATCGAGCAGATAGGACCATCACTAATATTGAAACAATTTTTGCAGAATTGAATCTCCTTGCGCATTTTTACCAATACCTCGCTAAAATGAGTGGTGGTGGATGCTTCTTGCTTTAATAAATGCAATACCAAGCGTAGGGCAGTTTTTTTACCAATACCCGGAAGTTTGGAAAATTCTGCAACAGCGTTTTCGAGTAAGGAGGATGGTAATTGCATGGCGTTATTCAATACAAAATTAGGGTTTTAAAATGAGGTTCATTTCATTCTCCCAATTTGACCTGATATTTAAATTCAAATTTAGATTGCGACAAGTTCAGGTTGAAGCTTAATGTGGTTGAATCTACCTGTATCCCAACTCCCATTCTGATTGTTATCTATCAATAATTTTAATTGATAATCACCAGGTGGTAACAATGGGATGCGCAATATATTTTGCGTGATTGGATAGCTAAATTTTATTTTTTGATCTTGCACAAGCAATAATACAGGATGGTTATATTGTTGGTATCCATTGATTCTTAAAAGGGCTGTTCCATAACTTGATTCAGGCTTGGTTTTAAAACGGATGGTATCAGCTTTAACTAAGTAATTATCTAGACTGTCTTTGACTGCTTTTTGAGGCAATATAAGTTGGTAATCAGTGCCAGCTTCCCAAGGAAAGTTGATTTCAATTTGTTTTTTTTGTAATGCATTCACAACTATCCCAATGGCTTCTTGCTTCACTAAGTTAGTGTCTGTGATTAAGATTGGAAAACTATCGTTGAGTCGAATAGGTGTTTCGAAATTGAGTAATAAAGGGCTTAAAATATCTTTCTCTTTTCCTTCTAAATTGCTTATGTATTTTAAAATAGGAGCTTGTCTTTTTGCATTCTTAGCAGTCAAATTATTTGTTGATTTTTTAACTATTTTGGGCGCTGATTCAAACGCATACAGCTGAATACTGTCTCTGTTTTGGGCAGCATTTACGGTGCTTTTATAAAATGCAAATAATTTAGTTGTATCATCGTAACGTTTGGTATAATCATTTGGTACAACATAAATATTAAAATCTTTTGCTGGTAAAAAATTGAATTCAAATTTACCTTGTCCGTTCAATCTAGTATAATAAGTTGGCTTGTCTTTAAAAATTGCAGAATCATTTTCTGTCGGGTGTAAAACGGCAATTAATGTGCTATCAACCAAACCTGTTTCAGCAATCAACACTTTTCCGTAAAGTCTTCCTGTGTCAATATGATTCCCCGTGCTAAAAACATAAGTGAAATGATTGGCAATATTTCCTTCATTTACATCTCTAATTGCATTGCCAAATTGTATATTGTAAGTTGTGTTGGCCTCTAAGCTATCAGATAAACGGATTCTTAGCATGTTCAATCTTTGGTCCACAATTGGATTGTTCTTAATAGTAGGTGAAACAATCAGTTGCTCTTGCATCGCATTCGTCGTGATGTATTCATTGAAGCTGATCAGAATTTCTTTTGGAGCGATGTTTGTACTTGAATCTTTTGGTTTTGCATATACTGCATAAGGAGGAATACTATCTCTTGGTCCACCTGATGGAGGAACAATATTTGCACAGCCAACCATTTGTATTAATACAATTCCTGCTAGGCAGCGCATTAAAAACCCTGAAATCAATTTTAATTGGATCATACTTTTGCAAACTTAGTTAAATTTCTTCCTCCAGGCTGTGTAATGCCACAGCGAGTTCATTGTTTTTTGCAAAATTGCACCAATGACAATCCTCTTTACCGCAGCCAGTGTAAAAATCTTTTTCTTGAATTTTGCCCCATACCATTTTAATCTGCTGATTGACTGTAGTGATATCTGCATCCGTTATGTCAATTGCAATTTTTTCAAAGGCTTTCTTTTTATTGGGTTCAACAAAATCAAATTCAGCTCGGGTTACCTGCCAATTTTTGGGATGATGATTTAGTAGAATCTTGTAAAAGACTGCCTGTCTCCAATAATCTCCTCCGATTGGATTTTTCTCGTTAGGGCCTTTTAGCTTTTCTCTGGCATTTTCGATATTACCAGTTTTATAATCAATGACCACTACATCTTTGCCGTTGAATTCAATTTTGTCAATTGCACCCTTCAATGGTATATCATTAACAACGACATTGTTAATTCTATATTCAGTTGTTACAATTTTATTCCATTGCGTTACATAAAAATCATAATAGTTGATTAAAACAGTACCGCCAAGTTCTAGTCGATCTTTAAACTCCTGTTGGGTAAACGCTTCACGATGCCTTTTCATGTAAAATTCAAAATCCTCAACCAATGTTCGCTTGTCTGGAAATACATTGCCAGCATTTTGCATTTTGGTAAATAGCTTATTGAGTGCGTCGTGGATAGCAGATCCAAAAGTGGTAGCTTCAGATTTTCCAGCCGGAACGCGTATCAAACTATTGTAGTAAAAATGCAATGGGCATTTTAAATAATTATTTAAAGCAGTCACATTCATTGCGAATTTTTCCAGTTTTGGATTTATGAAATCTGCTTCTAGTTGTTCGATAACTGGTTTTAATGTGCTTTCCAGACGCAGTAATTTATATTGTATCTTGACTGCTTCTGTTAAATGTCTTTCTTGTATGAGGCCATCATTCCCTTGCACTAGTTCAATTAAAAATTGACTAGGTTCAATTTCTTTGCCGTCAGATTTATACTTGCTGTAAGAGATGTTCAAATGTTTTTTTGCTCTCGTGATGGCTACATAAAATAATCTTCTTAATTCTTCTTTATCATCTGCTTTCTCTAAACTACTTAATACAGTGTCGGGTAAACTATATCCTGCACTTGCAGAAGAGCGCTTTTTTTCCCAATAGGTTGCATTGGTGCCCGCTAAAAATACATGGGTAAATTCAAGCCCTTTACTACTATGGGTAGTTAACAAATTCACGCCAGCATCCGAACCTATCGTAATTGGTAATGGTAATCGGATGTCTTCTCTTTTCATCAGTCTAAAAATTTCTACAAGCTCTTTTAGGTTCAGGCTTGGTTTTCGATGGGTTTCTTCTTTTATAAAATCAAAAAATGAAGTCACCATGTCCAGTGAAGCTGCTTTGTCGTCACTATTTAAGATGGATTGAATAATCCCAGTTTTTTGTAAAATTTGTTCTATTAAATTGACCAATGTTACATTGGGGATCTGTCCAATGAGGTCTTCTAGTACTTTAACTGCTCTTGCAACCTGTTCTAGTCCTCCCTTTGAAAACAAATCAGTTTGTACTTCTTGGGTTTTATCCACGAGTACTTTTCTAAAACTATTTTCTGGGGCGCCATATTTCAACTGGTTGGCCTCTACTGTTAATGTGGCAATGGTAATAGGCGAAATCTTCCACCATTTAAAATGAAGTATTTCAAACAACAGATTCGCACCTTCATTGGGCTGATCCCATTCACATGCTAGATAGTCTAATATTTTTAAAATTTGCTGAATCAGTACCTGGTCAAATAAGTTTGCAGTGCGACGGCTATAGATTGGGATATTTTTTTGTTGCAAAAAATGTGCGATCTCCGTCCCATATTTATGTTCTTTATACAATACTGCAATCTCGTTTGGCGCTGTGCCATTATCAATCAATGTAGCTATTTGTTCTGTGATATCAATCATCTCATCCTGAGGATCATTGTATTGGAGGATGGAGGGTGCAAATTTAATTTGCTGATTTTCTGGAAGGGCTGCAATTAAATTTTTAGACAAGCCACTTATTTTGTTAATCAATCTTTCTTGATTTTGATTGATTACTTGCGTTGATGCATCCAAAATGGGCTGCGTGGAACGGTAATTATTTTCTAAAACTATATTGACGATGTCATCCTTGTATTGCATCTGAAAATGCAACATGTTTTCGACATTGGCTCCTTGGAATCTAAAAATACTTTGATCGTCATCACCTACTACAAATAAATTAGGCTGTTCCCAATAACTTGCAAGCAATTGCACTAATTCATTCTGTGTGCCACTTGTGTCTTGAAACTCATCTACCAATATGTATAAAAATCTTTCCTGATACTGTGCTAATAAATTTTTATTTTCTTTAAATGCTGTAATTACCCAATTAATCATATCGTCAAAATCATAACGACCATGTTTTTTCATAAGCGATTGGTATTGATCAAAAGCCGCTACTGCAGCTTTTAATTTACCCATCTTCTCCATGGCGTCATCTACCAGTCCTTGCTTCAATGCACCAGCTTCAAATTGTTTGTATTTTCTTTTATACACAAATTCATCTCTGAAAGGAATAGCTTGAATGTATTGATCTATTTGGTTCGTTAAATAAGCGACATCCCATCCTTCTTTTTTCATGGTACTAAACAACTTACTTAAGTTGTTCATTTCATAGTAGACATCTCCTTTAAATCTTTTTAGTGGATTGGACTTATCAAATTGGTCAATCAATTCCTTGAGTAAGGCAATTTTTTCCAATTCAGATATAGGATCTAAACTTGGTTTCTCAAATAAGGATAAATTGTCTTGAATGATGTCGTTGCAAAAAGAGTGAAATGTTGCAATCGTAACTTTGTAAGCAGCTGTTCCAATAAAATCCATCAATCTCTTACGCATGGCAATGGCTCCTGCATCAGTATAGGTAAGGCATAAAATGTTTTCTGGTGCAGTATCTGTTTCTAGTAATATTTTCCCAATTCTAGCGCCTAAAATCTGTGTTTTGCCTGTGCCTGGCCCAGCAATCACCATGACTGGTCCCTCAATGGTATCTACCGCTTTTTTTTGCGCTTCGTTTAGCCCATTATAAACTTCTTCAAATACCCTTTGCTGATCTGCTTTACTTATCATGGGTTAAAATTAATGGCTTTGTTGCGATTTCATACAACAAAATGGTAAAAGCATTGTTATTAGAGTATGTCAAAAGTTTATACCCTCCATACTGAACAGTTTATACCAATTACGCTCGAAGAAGCTTGGGATTTTTTTAGTAGTCCCGCGAATTTGGCTAAAATTACACCTTCTAAAATGGGATTCAATATCATAAGCAAATTTCATGGAGAAAAAATGTACCCAGGCCAAATCATTGAATACACAGTACGCCCAATCTTAAATATCCCATTGTATTGGATGACAGAGATAACCCATGTAGTGGAAGGGGCTTATTTTGTGGACGAACAACGTTTTGGACCTTATACAATGTGGCATCATCAGCATCATTTTAAGGCTGTTCCAGGAGGGGTAAAAATGAATGATATTGTCCATTATAAAATTCCAATGGGCTTTTTAGGGGATATCGCTCAGGTACTTTTTGTCAAAAAACAATTGCAAGCAATTTTTGATTTTCGTTACAAGGCAGTAGAAGCCAAATGGGGAACTTACAAGCCTTAGCTTTTTAAATTACAAGCTTTGACCAACAATTTTAAAAATACTTTCTGATTATGCGATTTTAGTTCAGAAAATGTATAAACTTTGTTGTCTAGATTATTCATCAATGGTACAAAATTCAGGGCACCAGCAAAAACTTTCTGTAGCTGGTTTAATCGTAACGCTAGGTATTATATACGGCGATATCGGTACTTCTCCACTTTACGTGTTTAAGTCTATCATTAACCACAAGGTGATCACAGAGCAATTGGTCTACGGTGCCATCTCTTGTGTTTTTTGGACTTTGACTTTGCAGACAACTTTCAAATATGTGTTTTTGACTTTAAGGGCAGACAATCGTGGCGAAGGAGGTATCTTCTCTTTATTTGCTTTGATCCGTCGTTATGTAAAATGGATTTATATTCCAGCAATCATAGGTGCAGCGATGCTTTTGGCCGATGGTATGATTACACCACCCATTTCAGTTTCTTCTGCCATTGAAGGTTTAGGTGGTGTGAAAGGGCTGGAGAAAATTATTGTTCCAGGGAATAATCTGACTGTTGGAATCGTGATTGCAATTATTTCATTGATCTTTTTCTTCCAAAGATTTGGTACAAAGATTGTAGGATTTGCATTTGGCCCTATTATGTTGGTCTGGTTTACTATGATTTTTATTTTAGGCTTGTTCCAAGTGTTGGAACATATAGAAATCCTCAAGTCTTTTAACCCTTATTATGCAATTGATCTTTTGACCAACTATCCAAAGGGGTTCTGGCTATTGGGCGCAGTATTCTTATGTACCACTGGCGCGGAGGCTTTGTACAGCGATTTGGGACATTGTGGTCGTAAAAACATACAAGTGAGTTGGATGTTTGTGAAGCTAGCTTTGATTATGAATTATATGGGTCAAGGTGCTTGGTTGATTCAACATATTGGACAGCCAATGGAGGGCTTGAATCCATTTTATGAAATTATGCCACATTGGTTCCTAATCATTGGAATTGGTGTAGCGACTATTGCTGCGATTATTGCAAGCCAAGCCTTAATCAGTGGCTCTTTCACACTCATCAATGAAGCCATTAGTTTGAACTTCTGGCCTCGAGTGACAGTGAAATTTCCAACTGATCAAAAAGGTCAAATCTATATTCCAAGTTTAAATTTCTTATTATGGGTGGGCTGTATCACAATGTGTCTTTTCTTTAGAAAGAGTGAACATATGGAAGCTGCCTATGGATTCTCCATCATTATTACAATGATCATGACTACCATCTTGATGAATTTTTATTTGTTGAATGTAAGAAGGTGGGGGCATGCAATTGTAGCTTTCATCATCTTTATATTCAGTGTAGTTGAAGTTTCTTTCTTTGTGGCGAATGTAGTTAAAATCAAAGAAAGCTATATCACTTTTGTGTTTTCATTAAGTATGATTTTAGTGATGTTTGTATGGCATCGTGCAAGAAAAATTGCGAATCGTTATTTGGATTTTGTGAAGTTGAAAACCTATTTAGAGCAATTGTCTAATTTAAGTGCAGACAAAGAAGTGCCTAAATACGCTACACACTTAGTCTATTTAACCAAGGCCAATAACTATAGAGAAATTGAACACCGTATTATGGATTCTATCCTAAATAGAAAGCCAAAACGTGCCTATATCTATTGGTTTATACATATTGATCGTACAGACTCTCCTTATGGCATGGCTTGTGTATCGTGACTGGGAAAC
>OGWO01000027.1_pt1 | contig 13066 bp, 20 predicted proteins | sample 1576001 | NCBI WGS metagenome assembly OGWO01 (sample SAMN07581522, study PRJEB24739) | freshwater metagenome | place: Singapore | collected 2015-01
GTTTCCCAGTCACGATATGTCCCCTCTGTTCTGTTCTGTTCTGTTCTGTTCTGTTCAGAGGGAATTTCCGGGAATTTCCGGGAATTTCCTGGAATTTCCGTAATTGGTGGTGGTTCTGGTAGTCTTGATTCTGTTCGTTTATGTAATCCGGTTTGATGCTCGTCAAAGTAGTCCATATACTCTAATGCATACAAGTCTTCTTGTTGGAGACGAGCTAAACGAGCACATAACAACATTTTTTCAGCCTCACGTTTTGCTCTAGTATGCCAATCTCTTTCTCCAATGTATTTAGCTTGTTTTTCCAATTTATGGATTAACACTTCATAGATAAATGTTTGGTCCCAATCTCTATCTCTCCAAATAACAGGAAACCAATTCCATAAATTTTTTACTCCGGTGATGAAATCTCTATGAAGATATCTACCATCATATTCCCACCATAATTTGATTTTTTCTAGCATAATTTTATTTTTAGTGACTATCTCCTACGTTGTGTTTTTCTCCGTAGATTAAATAGTCTGGATTGATTACTTTGGCTACTTTTTGTCTATTACCATCAATTGCTTTAATAACAATACCTTCATGTGGTATTTTAGTACCTTGGATAAAGTTATTGAATACAAAACTGTCTTGAATTTCTTGAGACCATTTACCACCATATAAAATAGGTACATAAGGCAAGGCTAAAACTAAAGTGAACATATCAAGTCGACGACCAACATCACAATACTCACCGTTAATTGTAACATCAAAACCAGCAAATTCAATATCTGTTAAACCATAATCATAGTTCTTTTGAATACCTGCCCCATAGATTTCTCCATAGATTACAATACCTTCTTTAATTTCGTAATAATCTTTGTATTGTTTAAACAAATCCCATAACTTTTCTCTGATTTGGTATTTTTCAGCTACTGTTCTCCAAACATCGGTATCATAGAAACCTTGTGAATCAGATCCTTTTTCAACGTTATGTGAACCATAAACGTATTCATATTCTACCCATTCGTTACCAAAGAATCGTTTTACTTTATCCCAAATAGATAATTTCTTTTTCTTTACAATTCCATAACGAGCATTTGTACCATGGATTTTTCTAGTAATTTCTACTTCATCTTCTTCGGTGAACATCCCTTGAACGTTTTTCAAGTTAGGAAACTTGTAGTAAATGCCAAAGTTTGGATTTTGGTGGTATTTCAATTTACGACCTGAAGCTAATTGGATTTGTACAGCTGGTGGTTCGTATTTGTAAATTTTCAATAAATCCATTAAATCGGCACCTTCAGCCCATTTAGCTTTTGGATGTGTTAACTTTTCAGCAAATTTTAATGGAATAATCAAACATTCACTATAGACACCTCTCAATTTAACAGTACGAACACGGCCACCCTTACGTAAGTAATTGGTTACGCCCATCGCATCTGAAAGCTCTTGGGGAATGACTGCATCTGTAGTTGCTACAACTACCAAATCACCTTCTTTATATTCGCCTTTTTTGATAATAGCATTCCATCCACCGATAACACCTAATTCAATATTATCAGCACCTTCAATTGCTTTTACTTCAGTTACGCGTCCTACGTAACATACACTGTTTTGATTTTCCATATCTTATACTGTATGTTCAATTTGTACTCTAACACAATTCTGTGGTAATTTATGTAAATGTCTGTAATTGTTAATATAACCTAGCATATTTGCGCTACCAACAGCATTTGCTGAGTGGATTACAACATCAACAACTGGTTTACCATCTAACCATTGGTTAACTAACCATTTGGTACAATCCATTCCTGTTTTTTCAGTAATGTTATCGTAATTGATTGAATAATTTTTGGTAACACCATATAACCACTCATTCATTGCACTATCACCTAAATCATGATCCAAAGAAATCAATTCAATATTTTCTAAACCAATTGAATTTATCTTTTGTATAAACTCATCATAGTTTCTTACTACGATCCAATCTTTATCAACTGGGGTTCGTATATCATCTAAGTATATTTTGTGTTTCATAATTTTATTTTTTAATAAACGTAAATATGTTAGTGTAATTTAATACCCAACAATATCTGCAGAACGCATTTCGTCATCCTCCTTTATTTTCTCCACAAGTTCAACTAACTTCTTAAGACAAGCAAGTTCTGCTTCTTCATAAGTGTTAAATTTTAAATTAATACCGCCATACTCAATGAATTTAACTATTTCTTTACACTCTTGTATGACTATTGTAAAAAATCTTTCAGTATAAGACCTAATTTCAGTATGTAATTTATACTTCTCTCTAAACCATCTAAATGCTTGTGAGAAGGTTGGTGCTGACACTATATGAGAAGGGAATGTTTCATAAGTTTGAAAAAAATCTTGTAATTCAAAATTTTTATCTTCATCATAAGTAGCAAAACAAGGTTCATCGAATCCAAGTTCTTTGAGTTTAACCGCCAACTCATAAGGTACAAATTCTTTTTCCATAACTTTTATTTTTTCTTATACTGTAAATATACGAACTATTCTTTATATTTCCAAACAAAACCACCAGCACTTTTATATCTTCCATTACAATTAGCTACTATATTAGCTGAGTTGAGGTTATAATGTTTAGATGCTGAGGATATGGTGGGCCATTCTTTAAGAAAATTTCCTGTTAAGTCATACTGATGGATTATTCTTTTAGGTCTACCTACTTCCCATTTTATTTCTCTTCCTATTAAAGCTTCTCTAATATTATTTTTATGTTCTTCATTAAGAGGTTTTTTCATTTTATCCTTTTGTTCTTGGGTTCGTTTTTTTCCTATATTAGCTTTTTGTATTTTTTGATTTTTTTCTAATTTTTGTTGTTGGTTTAGATTTTTAGGAACTTGTTTTTTTAATCGAGTTTCATCACTATCTTTTCCTCCTTTACCATCATATCTACAACACAAACTTGGAGTTTTAAAAACTTCATATAAATTTTTATAGTAATTTTCTCTCTCAATCAATGTATTTATTTCACAAATTTCTAATACCTCAAATATGTGTTTTTCAGGACCATATTTGTTTAAAGAATAATATAATAAAGTTTGACCTTTACATTGTAATCTTTTATAAGCCCCCCATCGTTTTTTAATGTTAGTACTTTGACCTATATAAACTTTGCCTTTAGGGTTTGTAATTTTGTATATTCCTACCATATCATTTTATTATAAATATTAAAAAGATATAGAATTAATACCCCCACTTAAAGTTTTATTTGGAATCTATTACGCATTTTTTGAATAGTTTCTACAGGTACATTATGTGTATTGGTTTCTTCAGATTCACCATGTCTATTCTCTACTATCAATGAGTGTATTTGATAACCATGTTTTTCAGCTAATTTGTAATAGGGCTCTAATTCACTCTCAGTGGTAAATGTATTTGATACAACTACATTGTATCTTTTTTTCATCCATTGCTCTGTTCTATTTTGGCACCATTCATGTGCGCGACGCAATGCTGAAGGGTCAAATTCATATTTTCCATCAGTCATGAAGTACATATCAGCTTCAACATGTTGACTGCAAATCATTTTTGCCAATGTTGATTTGCCTGATCCTGGTAGTCCTCTAAGTAAAAATAATTCTTTCATAACCTTTTATTTTTTAAATTCAAATTTATCAAATTGGAAATTAGATAATTCTAAAAATCTATAAATGTGGAGCCAATCACTTAGAGGCATTACTACTAATTCGGCTTTTAAATCTTCACAGTTAAATGATGGATTTTCTTCACGTATCAGATAATTTTCCATCTCCTCAAGTATTTTATAAGAAATTCTTAAAGCCATTTCTTTTTTTACTATTTTTTTCATCATATCTGGGTCATTGATGACTTTGGTAAGTTCAACACTAATCGAAGATTTGTCAGTGATTCTTTTAATTCTATGTTTCATACTTTATTTTTCGTTGTGATAAAATATACTTGGTGGGGGTGTACGTTGAACATAATCTTGAAATGCTTCCATAGTAGAATCATTCATAGTAATAAGTTCATCAATTATAGCAATTTCACCAATACCATGTATCATAGTATCTATTACTTTATGGAATAAAACAGATTCACGATATCGTTTTTCTCCATCTTTAAACTTACTAATTAATTCTGCTTTAGCAGACATTTTATCCATATCCATAACCTTAATTTTTCTTTAATATACGAAAACCCTTTTGGATCTCCAAATTTAAAATACATCGTTTAAATGTTCTGGTACTGTATCAGCTATGTGCTTCTTCCACCAATTCTTGATTTTCTTCAATAACTTCTGCATCTTGTATTGTTTCTACAAACATAAAATGAGTTTCGTTTCGTAGCACATGATCTACTTTTGGTAAACCATCTCTCCATATTTGGACACCTTCCAAATTAACTTTACCCTCTTTGTCTGTAAATAGAGAAATTGGGATTGTACGATGGATAATATAGTACTTGTCGTTGTGTTGATAGAAACTCATTTTATATCGTATTGTTTTTTAAACTGTTTAATAAACGATTCTCCAATCCCCATATCAACTATTTCATAGTTGTTTGGAATAAGTGGTTTACGTTTTGAATTGCTAAGCACCTCATCAATTTCCGATTCAGTAATGTACAGGTAGTGTTTTTTACCTGTTGGTTTTTTGTAAACCACTACAATTACCAGTTTTTTCTCAGCTGGTCTACCTTTACTTTCGTGATTGATTCTCATATGTTGTTTGAGTTGATAAATATGCATATGCATCACAACTTGGTTTTGGTGTTTTACATCCAAATAACAAAAATCCAATAGCAATTCCTGCTAGTAAGTGAAGTATTTTATTATAGTTTAAACAATTCATAGGTGCTATTTTCTGTTTTAAATTTAATATACGAAGAATCTGCCTCGGAGGCAACAATTTCTGTTACTACTGTTGTTTGCCAAGTAAAGAAATGATTGAATGGAGACATAAGTAATGAACGTCCTACTCCTATATGATCGTGTTTTTCTTTGAAGCGACCTTCATCGTCCCATTCAATCCAAGTTATGGCTTTGGATTTTTTGTTTAATCCATCTCCTTCTCTAACTAATCTCCAGTTAAATTCATTATCAACTAAACCTAATAACTCAGCTTGATTTGCATCTATTGATAAATTACCATTTTCATCTACTGAAGCTAGTATTTTGTTTTGTTTAAGTTTACTCATAACTTTTCTTTTATTAATTGTTCATAATCATCTATACAAATGGCTACTCTAATCCCATCAATTGTACCTATTACTTCTTTTTGTAATCGGTATTTGAATTGAAATTTTGTAAAATCAATTTCAACTACTTTTTTATATGGATCTTTATCTAAAACCCTTAACATTACTGTTTGTTTCATGGCCAAGTTATTTCATTTGTTAATTGATTCCATTCAAATGTGAATGGTTTATTTGCATAATTATATTGTTCATTCAAAATTGAAGCATTGAAAAAATGGGTATGACCATTGAAACGATATCCATAACCACCATGAATATGTCCACAAACGTGAATTTTTGGTTTAATCAATTCAATTCGCTCTTTTAGCAATTCACACCCAAGCAATGGAGTTTTGTATGGAGCACCTGCTGTATCTAAATATGTTTGAGCAGGACCGTGTGTGATTAAGATATCTGTGTTGTCTGGAATAGCATTCCATTTTGCTTTTAATTCTTCTCCATTGCGAGGCAAATTAAATGCCCAATTATAAAATTCCGGTTGCCAAGGTGAACCATAAATGTGAATATTGTCTTCCGGATAATCTCCATTTGGTCCATCAAAATACAATACCATTTCTTCATCTTGTAGATATTCAATTGTTTTGTATCCTGTTAACACCCCTAACATTTTTTCAGGGTCGTTTTCCATTAAACGGTCATGGTTACCAGCAATTAATACTTTCGTATCATATGTTTTGATTGCATCAAACCAATTGAAAAATTCATAGGCCTCTCTTATAGAGTAACCTGTACTCATAAAGTCACCTGCATGGATAAACAAATCACCACCTGGTAAATCGTTTTCACAATATCGATGTTTAGTGTGAGTATCACTTATAATAGTTACTTTCATTATTTCCTTATTTGCTTAAATATACGAAAGAAAAATTAGGATTCCAAGGAAAAAACGTAGGAGCTTTGACGGGTTATTTTATCCGTTAATTATTTATTTTGATTTCTTTTCAGTTTCCTTCACCGTAAAGTAGGTGTCGACTAGTTTATCAATTCGTTTATCTGTGTATGAATTACAGGCATTACCCATATCTGTCATGTAATCGTTTGCAGTTCGGATAATCGATTCATCTATTCTATCCATACGATTATAAACTTCTTGTGATTCTTGTATCAATCTATCTTCTACTCTATTGACATTTTGATATATATTATTTGTTTCGTCATGCGTATAACGTAACACTTCTTCTATTCTGTTTTTTAATTTTAATACCTTCACAGTACTGTATACAGCCAAGCTAGCAATTACTAACAAAACCATTGTTACTACTCCAAAAGCAAAGTATAATGTTTCCATAATTTCTAATTTTTAATATGTCAAAGAACTCCTACGTTTTATTTACTTGGAATATAAAAAAAAGGTAGGCGAAAACCTACCCTTTTAGCAATTGTTTCTTTGAACTCTTCATTGAACCTGAAATGATTTGTTTAATTTCGTCTTCAACTCGTGTATGAGTTTGGTCAACTATATCAATTTTATTGCTAATAGTACGTTCTACCATATCAACATCTCTATAGACATCACGAACCATTACATGTAAGTGACCAATTTCTTCTTCTAAATTGGAAATTCGGCTTAATAGACGAGCTGTAGTAAACATTGTGTAAGCAGTTCCAACACAAAGAGCTCCGGTAATAAATAATAACATATATTTTTTTATTGGTTACATAAAAAACCCCAAGCAGTGTCTACTGATCAGGTAGTCTTACTTGGGGGTGTTAGTGGTTATATGGGTGCTTATAAAGGCAACGCGTTTGCACCTATAAGTCCTCCCAACTTCCCAATAACCGAAAAGACCATCTGAGTGAGCAGTTCTAATGGTATGCCCGATGGTTCTTAGGCCTGTAAATACTATTTACAGGGGGGATATTCTCTAGCAACAGTATCGCTAAAGGGTTCCAACGACATGCGTTGGTGGAGTGATCATAAATATACTAAAAAATAATACAAGCTCCCACCTATCTTCTTGTATTTTGAACTCATCTCGCAAGCAGTTCACCCGGTGCCACGATACTTAACTATCTGCACTCCCTCTGGCAATGTTAAGTTGCCGTATGAGCCAGTGTGGTCCCTGCAGGACTTGAACCTGCGACCTTCTCCTTATGAGGGAGCTGCTACTAACCAACTGAGCTAAAGGACCATAGCTGAAGTCGCTATTTGTCGTAACGACTTCGTAACTTTTTCTCCACTTACTCCTTACGGATGGAAGATAAGCTGTAGTCAGGACAGGATTCGAACCTGTAAGGACTCTTTTTATCCTTCGCTCTGGTTACTATATTTCACCAGCCACGGCTTTACCATTCCGCCACCTGACTAAATTCCTCGTCTTTCCGAGGTGTCAACTACTTACAAATTAGTTTAACTAGTCACTAATCTGTCAATCCTCTTATAGTCGATTTTGCAGTCAGGACAGGATTCGAACCTGTACTCTCTCCTGGTGTACACCATATCTAAATTAGGAGCGTGTTAACTAATTCCACCACCTGACTATATTGACTTAAAGGCACGTTGGGTTCTTCCACCTTCTTTGATATTCCCCGCGGTTAGTCAAACCGGATAGACCCTGTCTCTATCAGGACGTCCCATATGAGCAATCAACTCATTTCTCATCGTATTGGGCATACTATTCGGTGATGAGCCGAAACGTGTAGTCAGGACAGGATTCGAACCTGTACACCTCGTTTGTCTGTTGGAACGAGTACTCCCAATGGTTGCGACCCATACACTGCGTTTACCAATTTCGCCACCTGACTATTTTTTGCCCTTCCAGTGGGAGTCGAACCCACATACTCTTAATACATTCTTGGAGTGGTTACCGTCGGGAGATGTATTCGTCTCTGTGTTTTGCTCTTGTTAAACTACAGAAGGTTTTAGTAGTCAGGACAGGATTTGAACCTGTAAAAGGGTGTCTCGACTTCGATTATATCCTACACGTCGCTGTTTCCCCACGTCTACCATTCCGCCACCTGACTATTTTAGTTTTTATTTTGTATTGGGCAGTCACATGCTCCCTCACAAGTACAAATGTAAATGTCTTTTCTTTTCATAATTTATTTTTTTGTAGTCAGGACAGGATTCGAACCTGTTGTAGGACTTGAATTAGCTATGATATATCATCCAAAAAAGTTCACTAATTCAATGTACGGACCATCCGCCTACCTGACTATTTTAATTTATTCAAATTCCCAAAGAAGTTTAATCATAAATTCTCCTTCGTTGTCAAATCCAATCACCTCAGATTTCATACCATGAGATTCATAGATAATTCTACCCTTTTCATCAATATAATAATAAATTCCTAATGGTTCCATTTTTTATTTTTTTAGTAGTCAGGACAGGATTCGAACCTGTTGAGAGTCTTGAATTAGCTATCAATATCGTGAAAACTTCACTAATTCAGCGTGCAGACCATCTGCCTACCTGACTATTTTGCAGGATATCGTTTAACCTGCGGTGCTGACGTCACTACACACCTTCGATGTCGAACAATTAAAGAGGACATCCACGATTTTTTTGTTGCGGGAGATGGGATTCGAACCCACGACCCTCGCCTTGGCAAGGCGATGCTCTACCACTGAGCTACTCCCGCTTAAAAGACAGCTTATAACACCCACCTTAATATGTTATAAGAAGTGACGACCAGTCAAGTTGTGGATCTTACTTTACGTTGCCTGCAACAGGTGCCACTCACTTCTGCCTTAGTTGCGGGAGCAGGACTCGAACCTGCGATCTCGGCTTATGAGACCGAGCGGATAACCATCTTCCACATCCCGCTATTTTGTATTCGGTACGGGGTTCGAACCCGTGCCTCTGCCGTGAAAGGGCAGCGTGTTAACCACTTCACTAACCGAACATAAAAAACATAACACTACTTTAATCACATTTACCCAATTTTACACCTGCATGCTTTACCTCGCTAGATTCGTTACTTGGGAACGCCTTCTAACAATCCTACCTACCCATGTTATGTTTTGCGGTCCATACGAGAATCGAACTCGTAGCGCAGCATAGACAGTGCCGCATGTTAGCCATTACACCAATGGACCGAATTGAGGATGAGAAGTCCTCTGTGTTGTGTAGTTTACATGTGTCGCTTATGTACTATTCAGTAACTCTACCTGCCACAATTCCTTTCTCAAGGGAACAACACGTTGTGGAGCAGATGGGATTCGAACCCACATCCTCTACCTTGCAAGGGTAGCGCTCAGCCAGTTGAGCTACAACCCCAATTGAGCAGGTACCCGGAATCGAACCGAGATCTCAGGCTTGGAAGGCTAGAGTAATAACCGTTATACGATACCTGCTTTTATGTACTTGGGGTGGGACTCGAACCCACAAGCATTGCGCATTCGGGCTTAAACCGAACGAGTTTACCAATTTCTCCACCCAAGCGTTTTGAATTTCCAATATGTCAATGAACTTTCTTTTCTTATACATTCAATATACGAAAACAATTTTCAATATCCAAATAAGAGGTCAAGAAGAGATTCGAACTCTTATACCAAGGTTTTGCAGACCTGGACTTTACCAATCAGACACTTGACCTTAAATTAGCGGCAGTGGTGGTCTGCCGCTTTTGTTGCAATTTGGTTGTGTGGTTTGACATTTACTTTATACCCCAAACTAGTAGCCCAACCTGAAGTTGCCATTACTAAGTTGTGGCTGAAGTATCTTGCATCCACATTGTAGTCTAAGTCAATTTGGACTTGTACTTTAACTTTTTGAGTTAATAGTTCAGCCACTCCAATAGACATTTCCGCTTCTTTCCATAAGCGGGTCCATCTATCTTTAATTTTCTTGACCTTTTCTTTGTGTACAATGTAATGTACACCTCGATTCCCATACCTGTAAGCAATAACAGTACTGTAAACTGTAGCGTTTCTGTGGTTTTGGGAGTCAGTACCAATATGAATTTCTACATATGGACACTCTTCAAGTATTGACAAGGTGTGTTTAACGATGTCAACTACTTGGCCATCTACTTTTTTAAACACTCTGTTCATATACTTTGTTTTTTGTGGACCGGGAGGGATTCGAACCCCCGACGCTTGGATCTTCAATCCAACGCTCTACCAACTGAGCTACCGGTCCATTATTTGCACGCCCCCAAGGACTCGAACCCTGACCGACGGATTTGGAATCCGTCATGCTACCAATTACACCAGAGACGCGTATCACCCGACCTAGCTCGGGACCGACTTCGGATCTTGTACCCCCACAGAGACTCAAACTCCAATTTTCCCCTTAGAAGGGGGACGTCCTATTCAATTGAACGATAGGGGCAGTTGTACCCTCAAAGAGACTCGAACTCCTATTTCCCGGTTCGTAGCCGAGCGTTCTATCCAATTGAACTATGTGGGCAATTGTACCTCGGGCGGGATTCGAACCCGCAAGATCTGGTTTCTAAGACCAGCATGTATACCAATTCCATCACCAAGGCAAGTGGTGTGTATGAGCAGGTTCGAACTGCCGACCTCTTGATTCACAATCAAGCGCTACTACCAACTGAGCTACATACACCATAAAACCCTATCCCGTAGATAGGGAGGTCAACTTAAGGCATCGACTTTGCAAGAATAAATCTCTGGCCATTGCTTATACACTTTGTGCATCGCAGTACCGTATATTGGATTCGAACCAATCAGGAACAGGATATGAGCCCGTTCTGTTCACCTAGAACCTACGGCATTCAGCGGAAAGCAGAGGAGTCGAACCTCATACCCTAAAGTATATCTCGCTTAGCAGGCGGACCCTCTCTCCGTCGAGGATTACTTTCCATGGTGCTTATGGCAGGTATCGAACCTACTACCTCCGACGTATCAGGTCGGCGCTCTGACCAATTGAGCTACATAAGCAATTGCGGGTTACATATAATGGATTTCTCGATGGCAATTTGAACAAACCAACATACATTTATCCACTTCCTTTTTCATTTTTTCAAATGAATATGAATGAGAACTAATTGCAAAATCTTTTCCTTTTGGATCTTTATGGTGAAATTCTAATGCTGCTGGGCATTTATCATATCCGCAAACTTCACAGCATCCTCCTTTATATTTAATTAATTCTAATTTTTTTACTTTTTTCCAATTAATTACATTAAGGCTTTTTCTTCTACTTGTTTCATCAGAAGATTCTCTTTTTCCTCCTAGGTATACATTTTCAATAACTAAAAGTTTTTTAAGTGTATCTTTTGATATAAAACTAAACTTTTTATAGGTTTGATTTAAATTTTTATTTGTTGTATAAAATTCTATAATTTCATTTTTAGTTTCAACATGTAAGTCTTTTAATGATGTGTGTTTTCTAGCATCTGTATTTCTTAAATGGTAACCTACTGTTCCTTTTTTAATATTTAAAATATTACATATTTCATTTATTGTTTTTCCTTCTTTTCTTAAATTATATATTTTTTCTTTCATGTCTGTTTTATTATACATATCGAAAAAACATGTCAAAGTTAAGGAAAATATTAAGCGGCTCCACTAAGATTCGAACTTAGAATGACGGATTAACAGTCCGCAGTGATAACCATTTCACCATAGAGCCAATTGTGGGAGCAGAAGGAATCGAACCTCCAAGGGGTGGTTTTACAGACCCGCCCAGGCCCTGCCGATACTCCCAAATCTAATTCTACGCTTCCGTCGTCACATAAGGACTATGAATTAGTAACAGTCTCCTCGTCTTTCCTGCTGGATTCGAACCAACGACATCTTCTATGTAAAAGAAGCGCTCTACCAACTGAGCTAAGGAAAGTGTCGAAGGCAATAGCATTTTTAAATAGAATCAGAGCCAACATAAAAACTATACAAGGATCTTCTTTGCGCATTAAGGACTCTCTTGTGCTTCCTTTGTGTCCCCGACAGGACTCGAACCTGTGACTCCCTCATTAAAAGTGAGGTGCTCTAAAACCAACTGAGCTACGAGGACATTTTGTCTAAGTGACAGGGCTCGAACCTGCGGCCTGAGCATCCCAAATGCCCCGCTCTACCAACTGAGCTACACCTAGTTGTCCACTGTGTAATCTTGCGATTTTTTATATAGCGCACAGTGGATCGCTTTGCGGAAGGTGTAGGACTTGAACCCACAATACCTTTCAGTACTACTGCTTTTCAAGAGCAGCTCCTCATCCAGCCGGATACCTTCCAGTTATGATCCCCCGGGAGGAGTCGAACCTCCAAACTCCACAGTCAAAGTGTGGTGACTTTGCCAATTCGTCTACAGGGGAATTTAAGGCCAATATGTCAAAGAACGTTTTCTTTTGAGCTTTCTACCGGGATCGAACCGATGACATCTTCATTACAAGTGAAGCGCTCTACCATCTGAGCTAAGAAAGCATTTTTATGTTAAGTGAGAAACAAAAAACCCGGATCTTGCGAACCCGGGTTGAACAATTGTTTATCACAATTTAATTATTCTATTCCGGGTCTGTTGTGTGGGCGCGGTTGTTTAAAATCAATATTATTGAATGCAAAGCCACACACTGTTCCTTCAATCGTACTATACGATTCCAGGGGCCAATTTGATATGTGTAACATTGTTTTCATTGTATATTTTTATATTCGTCGGCTTTTTTTCTTGCTTCTTCTTCTGCCTTTCTTTTAAGCTCCTGCTGAATTCTGTACTGCTCTGCATTATACTCTGAAATTTTTGCATCCTGCATTTTTTCAAGTTCTTCGATTTTCCCGACTTCTTTTTTCTCCCAGTCCAAAAGAGCGCTTAATAGATTTTGGATCTGATATTGTGAACACTAGTTTAATTTTAATATCGCTTGCGACGGACTTATGTCTAAAATCAGTCTTAGCTTGTCTAAAATTTCGCATGCGTGCACCC
>OGWO01000028.1_pt1 | contig 12967 bp, 11 predicted proteins | sample 1576001 | NCBI WGS metagenome assembly OGWO01 (sample SAMN07581522, study PRJEB24739) | freshwater metagenome | place: Singapore | collected 2015-01
GTTTCCCAGTCACGATATGTAGATAAAGGAATTGTTCGTGTAGTGGGTACTATTCTACATATGGATAGTTTGCTAGAACGAATGATATTGTATGAATTGCGCAGTGGAAGAGTATTCTCTTAGTCGGTGTTGTTCAAAATCTCAAAAATGTCCATTTGAGTGTACAAATTGTTCCAGTAACTATTGTGAAAACTGTATTATCAAATGTAAATCATGTTTCAAAGTCTTTTGTCGACTTTGTTTCGACGATCTCCTTGAGGTAGGAAACTGTGGAAAGATGGAAAATCTTGATTATGTTTGTGAAGAATGTTTACATAAGAAATAAATAATCGTTATTTTAATGAATTACATCAATCCTTTTTCAAATGCACCCATCGCTATCTCTCCGCGAAATTGCTCATAGTTTTTTCTTTTATAAGTACGACTACATGTCATTAATCCTCTTTTGAAAGATTCTCCTCGAATTTTTCGACACTTCGCTACATGATTTAGCCAGCGATTTTTCTTTGCACTAATTTTTCCGCTATTAACTCTTTTCGGGTTTTTCTGTTTTTGTCTCATTATTAAAAATGAATCCGAATAGTTTATTTTTCACAAAATGGGTAAATTTGTAAAGTATGGAGGAAAAGCTGGGAAAGCTGTAGGTGGCATGTTAGGAGCTAAATTAGGTTCTCCGCTAGGCGCTCCTGGAAAAGCAGTCGGTAAATGGGCTGGTGGATATGTAGGTCAAAAAATGGGTGAGGCGGGAGCAAGAGCCGTTCAAAAAGGAGCTCAAAAAGTTATTGCAAGTTTGAAAAAAGGAGGTAAAATTCGAAAGACTGGATTATATCGATTACATAAAGGAGAAAGGGTGGTTCCTGCAAGAAAAAAAAGAGCAAGACGTTAAAGCTTCATTTCAATTATCGGATTTAATGTCGATAGTTTATGGGCTTTGATTGGGTTTATCGTTTTTGTATTTGTAATAATCGGGGATACTTTATATTTTTGATACTTTGTTAAATAACTCACTGGGTCGTTTTGATTACGAATATCAATTTGGTTTTGAGGCACAACTCGTAATATCGACCGAGGAGTAGCTGCTTTATTCACAGTAATAATTTTACCACCCCCTTTATGATATTTTTCAGCTAATCTTCCTCCGAGTGAATGTCCCATGGTCGTTATATTATCAGTTCCATATTTTTCCATCGCTTTCTTTTGTATTTTTTCTGAGTGTTTGAATCGTTTACCAGACTCATACCCTAAAGCCATTCCAGCATCTGTTACCCAGTCTTTCATATTTGCAGTGCCTCTATGTACAACTACTGCTTCGTTTGAATTTCTTTTTTTGTAAACTTGAACACGGTTTCCGCTTAATGATTTATCAATCTCATAATCACCATAGTTTTTATGATTTTTCCTATAACTCGCTTTTAACAACTTTTTTGCCTCTCTAACACGCATAATTATGAACTCTTTAACACTTCATTTAATGGAAAATCGTCCTGTGCCACAGAATGGGTGGGGTTATGTGACAAATAAACATTTGTATGAGTTTTTAGAAGAACACCAACAAGAATGGGATAGAAGAGAACAGTTTATACGTAGCCAAGACCCAAAAATAAAGAATACGATTGTTGAACGAAAAAAATATGAAAAAACACAAGGAGAAATTGTCGATTATTATGATGAAGTGATCAAACGAAGAGATGAATTATCCACTCGTGAATTTACAGGATGGAGACAAGATGTGGAGAGAGACGAAGGAAGAGTTCTAGATTTCTCAAGATTTCGACAACCTTAAATAATTATTTTATTTTTTTCTTTTCATTCATAAGTCTGACTCTTTCACTTCTTCTTCTTGTTACCGGTTGATCTTCGGCTTTACTTTTTCCTTTTTTCTTTCTTGAAGATGTTTCTAATCCTGGATTATAGATTAAATCATCTTCAGTTTGAACATTTGATCCGCTTCCTTGAATAATTTCTAATAGCTGATCAGCATTTTCTCTACTAGTTGTCGTGGTCACTATAATCGGATCTCCAGAGGTTTGGATATTATCAGATTGGTCATTTTGAACGACAGGGTCTACAGACGATGTACTTGGCAAATCCGGCAAAGAACTAATTGTTTCATTTTCATTTGATGTTCTTCGTCGTCGGACTCTCTCTGTAGAAGTTGTTTCTTCTTCATATCCCTTCATATCAATTTGTAAATCTCTCTGTTGTCTTTCTAACTTTTTTCTTATTCGTTCTTCCTTTGTTACCTTAGCTTTCCGCTGTTTTTCACCAAGATTACTCATGATGCTTTCTTTTTCTTCTTTGTATATTCTGGTTCTGAGGGCAATATCGTCTTTTGTTTCTTCACCGTCTATTATTTCATCGGTATTGTTTTCTATTTTTGCCATTTTATTTGCTTCGTCTTCTCTTGCTTTTCTTTCTCGAATCCGTTTTTCTCTTCTTGACGCTGCAGGACTTAAAATTTCTTCATTAGGATCACCTGGTTTTAGTCTTTTGTCTTCGACAAATGCTACTGGGACTTCTCTTTTTCTTTTTTCTTTTCGTTCACCAATATAAGTTTCAGGTTCGGTTGTTTCGGTTTTTGATTCTGATTCTACATTTACAGTTTCAGAGGGTGTATCAGTCAAGTCGACTGGATTTTCGGGGAGACTAGTTGGAGCAATCGGTGTGAAATAACTTTCGACCCACTGTCTAATTCGTTGACTATTGTTAATTTCAACATCTTGAATTAATGAGCGAGCAATCATAAATTTTTGAATAGACAATGAATCAGTGTCTAAAACTGTATATAAATCTTCGTTTGGCGAATCGTTGATATAATTCTTTAGTAGGGCTAATATCCAAAAGCAATAAAATCCACAACTGTATCCATCTTTTTGACCCATTTTGATGGCTCTTATTAATTGATCATTGAATCTGCTGTCTCTTGCATCGCCAGGTCTTAAACGTGGGAAATATTCTAATTTAAAGATTTCCCATTCTTCGACAGAGCCATTTAATGTAGCTCCAACTTTTTTTAATCTGTTAATCATATAGATTGGGAGTTGTTGCAACACATCGTTTGATTGTAATGGGTCATAGAAATAGATGACATTTAAAGCAAGATCAAAAAATATTAACATCCAATGCCACCCACTTCGAGTGGAGCTTTTTCCCACATTAAAATAATATGTTGCATACCTTAACGTACGAGACCCATTTCTGACTGTTTTTGTAGGTGTAAAATTCCTTATCATAGATAATAACCTATTTTCAGCATCATCTGATAAATCTGTATTTGATAAATCTAAGTATGGAAGGAAAATACAATTAAAATCATCAGTACTTTTTGGCAATTCAAAACAATTCAATGTATTCCACTCTAACAATTTCATTGTGAGTAAGTATAAAACATCATAAGACCAATATGAGATTTTTGGATCTTCACCAGAAGGTGATGATGATAATTTGTATGTTGAAGTAATGACTCTTAAAATATCCGAAGGAAATAAAGTTGGAAATGGTGCACTTCCAAGAAAGACATCACGGTATCTTTGTAAATTTAATAAGTTGCTACGTGAAGGATGTTGTAGAGTGTACTTAGGTACTGCAGGGTGAAAAGAATCTGACATAGGGTTTAAAGGAACATTTTGAACAATCCATTGTCTAATTTCATCGATAATTGGGTTTATTTCGGTAGGTATTGAAATTGTTACCCAGGTGCTATCAGTAAAGTTAATAACTTGAATATTATCCACATCTGTATTTTGAAAAAATTTTTCAATAACAGGCTGAGGAGGGTTTTCAGCTGTCACTTCGGCAATTTTACGTTCGGCTTGTTCTTTCTCCAATTTTTCTTTCATTTCCCTTCTTTTTTTTCTGGATTGTTTTATTTCTTCTTTACTATACTGTTGTGTTGGTAATCCTGCAGTATTTAATTGAAGGTTCGGGTCATCTGGATCAATATCATTTTCATCATAAGGTTTTTCGATATCGTCTATTGGTGCTATTAGCTGAGCAATAGTATCTTCTAATGATTGTGACTTTCTCTTTTTTGATGATGAAGTCGATGAAGTTGACAAATTAATAGGTTGTGCCATAACCGGAGTTTGTACTCTACCAGACGACATTTGAGCTCTTGCGTCGGCTTCTCGTTGTGCATCTATTTCTTCCATCCGACGTCTACCAGTCGTTGTACTTGTACTCGATGAAGACGAGTCTGCAGTTTGTGTCTGTTCGGGTCGGATAGTATTTCTTTCGGTTTCACTTTGAGTTTGAGTCTCGGTTTCAGTTTGACTTTGATCTTGTTGTGTCTGTTCTTGCTGTGTTTGTGGTTCAGATGAGGATGATTGAGGTTGAGACTGTTCACTAGATTGAGTTTGTGTAGCATCCAAAAAGTTTTGTTGCCTTAAATTTCCTAATCGAGATTCTCTATTTTTTTCCCTTTCACTTTCTCGTTTTTTCTGAATACTTTTATGGATTTCTGCTGCTGAAAGGGGTTTTTTTACACTTTCCATTATTTTTTTGATTTTCTTTCGTGCTGTTTGTATTTCAGTGAGAGGAGTATCTCCCTGTGGTGGAATTGTTGTAGAATCTGATGGCAATACTGATGTTGACGGTATCGAATCGGTTCCGACACTTGTATAATCAATTTGTGTGACTGGAATTGGCTGACTTGTGTCCACTTTTGTCTCTTCACTTGCTTTTGTTTCTTCTTCTCTGGTTTTTGTTTCTTCTCCTGTTTTTGTTTCTTGTTGTCCAGTAAGATTATCCAAATTTAATAGATTTTGAAGTCTTTCATTGGTCGCTTGACTTCTAGCATCAATTTCAGCCACCAATCTGCGTAATTCTTCTCTCCGATCACTAATAGTTTGAGGATCCACTAATGGTGTGGTAGTTGGTCTTGTAACTGAACTCGAATCGCTAAATGGCCCTCCAGTATCGAATCCTCCATCCATATCATCTGTTTGATCGTTTAGTTGGTCATAAAACCTTCCAAGATTACTTGTTGTTTCGATAGTGGCAGGTGAGGGAGGTCGAACCGGAGTGGGAGGTCTATTTGATCTGTCAGGAGGTGGTCCAGGAGGTGGTCTAGGAGGGGGACCAGGAGGTGGACCAGGAGGTGGACCAGGAGGTGGACCAGGAGGTGGTAATCCAGGAGGTGGTAATCCAGGAGGTGGTAATCCAGGAGGTGGACCAGGAGGTGGACCAGGAGGTGGACCAGGAGGTGGACCAGGAGGTGGACCAGGAGGGGGTCCTCCAGGAGGTGGGGGAGGAGGTGGTAAAGCAGCAATTCCTCTTAATCTATTATGAATTAAATTTTCATCAAAGTTCCCAGCCGCATCTGACCAGTTGTCAAATGGATTAATTATTTCTGGAGCTACAACTTGATCTTTTTCATTTTCGACTCTTTCAAAAAAAGAAGTTCCTGGCACTGAAAACTGAACATTCGTGAAATTTGCTATCTCATCTTGTGTAAAATTTGGATAGTAACGAGCTGGCGCTGATTGTTTTACACCTGCTATTTTCGCATGATACATTAGTTGAGTTAAATGGTCTGATGCGATTTCGGGGTATGTTTTGCGTATTAAAGGAAAAGCTAATTTCCAAGCTGCTTGACACTCTTTCACATAGATTATCCAAGGATTGCGTTGTAGAGCTCCATCTATAGCATTTCGTGATTTATATCTAACTTTACGTCTTGGTAAATGTAATGGATTCAGATCACGATTAAATCTGCCATATTGTCCAATAATTGGCTGTGGTTCAATTTCTATTTCAGTTAACCCTTTTCTCGAGTTTGTAGCCCATGTGTAATCAGCTTGTTCATTTTCTACACGATACCTTGAACCAACTGGAAAATCAGTTTGTAAAGCTGGGTTTCTTAATGTTTTGTTTTGTGGTTGCCTTTGGCTATACTTCGTGTACCGTTCTCTCGGGTCCATATAGAAAAAAAATGATTAATTAAGTATTTTGATTTCTCATAAAAGAAAATATCTCCTCAAGTCTGTTTTTGATCATTCTGTCCTCCTCAGTCATCAAATCTCGGTGTTTATCTCGCACACCATACATTTTCTTTATAATTTTTTCTTCTTTTTCTTGCTCTTCAATCTTACGTTTTTTCGTAATTTCTTCTTCAGATTCCTCTTGTTTTTCGTCTTCCGATGGTACTTCGTAATCCTTTGATTCTTCAATTTCAATAAATTGATCAACTAATGCAATAAAATCTTCTTCTTTATCTTTTTGATCGCCAATATACACACTTCGGTCATCATACTGTTCCCAAAATTCTCCAATATCATATTCTTGTGTCATGAAAATAATGACAATTTGTATTTTCAATTATTGAACTTTCATACAAATGAAAATATTTTCAAGAGTCGTCATAATTTATGGAACGTCGCACAAAAACTCGAGTACCGTTATTTCATGGTTCTTACGAATCATTTATTGATTATCTTCTTCAAGATGAAGATTTTTTAAAAACTATTAGCACAGAGTCTATTGAGATTTTAAAGAAAGAAAAAACAACAGTTGAACTAGTTAGATTGTTTCAAAATTTAGGAACTAATAATGGAAGTTAATTTAAAAACACTCCCTGACTCTTTACCTTTACCACCTCAGATTGTGACTAAATCACCACCACAGTACTTCACTCTACCAACAACCATGGCTGCAGTAGGTACTAGAGGTAGTGGTAAAACGTATAATTTAATGTTATGGAACAAATGGATGTTTGATAACAAATACTTCACTCGATTTTATGTTATTTCACCCACTTACGAAAGCAATGATCCTTTAAAAACGGTTGCAACTCGTCCTGGAGATGTTTTTACATCAGTTCGAGATTCAATTCAATCTTTAGAAAAAGTTATATCTGCGGTTGAAAACGATGTACGATGGTACGAGGAAATAATGATTGCATATACAGAGGCCTATCGAAAATATTTAAAAGTAAAGAAACAAATATCTCGTTTAGATCGAGAGGTTTTAAGTTATCTTCGTGGAATGCAAAAAACAATCGCCAAATTTTACGATGATTATGTCGCATTAGACGAAGTTATGGACCCAAAATCGGAAGCTATTAGTTACTGTTTAAAGCATAAACCAGTGCCACCGGTCGTTTATTTGGATAGTGTTTTAGGATCTCGTTACGATGAATTACACCCATGGTTTTATCCTCCTCCAAAAATGCGTCGACCTGTTCCTCTCTTATTTATCGACGATTGTTCTCATTCACCTATTTATTCTCCTGGGCGTGATAATCCATTAGTCAATTTAACCTTACGTCATCGCCATATTGGAGGACAAGGTTATGGTGTAAGTATTCAATTTGCGGTACAAACTTTTAAAAGTGGTGTACCAAAGGCGCTCAGACAAAATACAATGCAATTTTTAATATTCAAATCTAACGATATATCAAACATATTGGATATTTATCAAGAAGTCGGAGCATTTTGTACAGAAGAAGAATTCCTAAGACTATATACTCTTGCAATACAGGGAAAACATGATTTTTTATTAATAGATTTGAATGCAAAAGATGATGCTAGAGTTTTTCGAAGAAATTGGGATACATTACTAATTTTACCAGATCGTCAACCTGATCCCAGTGAGGAAACAACTCCTCATCAAACAATTTCAAATCCCATTGAGAAAAAAAGAAAAGCACATGATTTAAGCCAACTTAACGGAAGAGTAGAAGGATAATCCCGTATTCATAGATATTCTGTTAGCTGTTGAGAAATAAATAACAAATGCAGGTATCAATGTCTGAGGAGTTGTCTGAAACGAAGGTGTATTCGGAATGGTAATCACATACGACGCGTTGATTGACCATACATGACCCGCGGAAGCAATATATCCGTGTTGAGATGCACTTGTTGTGTATTTCTCATACCAACTTAACTGATTTGCTGAAACAGTAGTCATTCCAATTTGATGAACACCTAATTGTACATCCTGTGATGCTGACCATGTAACTTGAAAATTCACTAAATAAGTTCCAGAATATAAGTACAAAGGTAACGATTGACTCATATCTACAACCGAGTATATGACCCCAGATACAAGAGGTGATATGGGTGTAGCGTTTGCTGAATAAGTATTTCCAGGAGCATATTGGACAGGTTTCCATTGTGCTACCCCAGTATTATCAGCACATGTTAAAACATAATTTGTAAATGCATTTTTCCGTAATCTAAATGTGACTTGATCACTTATATCTAAATAACTGTTTTCTGAATTTGCCAGGTACAACTTTTTTACTTGTAAAGAATCATTGATGAGCACTCCGCCTGAAACAGTTAAATTCGTTAGATTCGTATTTCCAACAACATTTAAAGTTTCAGATATTTCAACTTTTTCTAAACTCGTTGTTTCTTCAAATTGACAAGCTTTTGAAAAAGCACATGGTCCATTTGCAACGATTCCTTCACCAACAGACAAATTGGCTATATAAGCACTTTTAAAGACATTCAAATAATCCGTATTGACTGCTGAAAACTCGACTAATCCTGATGATGACCCAGAACCTCCGCCAGGAGGAATCCATCCTAATTCACCAGTTGTTTCATCAATACATCCTAATAAATAACCTAAAGGAGAATAACCTGGATTTGATGAACTTGACGATTGTCGAAAAAACATCCTTCCAAAATGTTTCACATTTGTTACAGTTTTCGGTTGAAGGACAGGTTGTCCATATCTTGAAAAATAATATTCAGTTTCTGCTCCAAAATCGACAGTCGGGCCAGTGTACGCTTTTTCTGATTGAATAGTTGTTGGGATAACCGCTCCAAGATCTGTCCACTTTGCGAGTCCTACATCAATAGTTTGTCCTGAGTATGTTTTATTCACAATTTGAGTACAAATCGGGATAGTTCCTAAAGCAGGAAGTAAATAGCCACTGTTGTTATCACTAGGTTGTCGAAAATAGATATTTCCAAAAATAGATAAAGTAGCTGGACTGATAGGTGATGTAGTTTTAATGTTGTTATTTTCTAAAACATTTTGGCTATCATAGATAGGTCGAGATGTATTAGCAATTGTTAAATCCGGAATAAATGCTGTTTCGTAAGTTAACTTTAAGGGATATTTAAAAACCCCATTGATATTAAATCGCCAATAATATTGACTTCGAGTGTCCAACATTTCAGTTCTAACAGCGCCAGATTTGTCATTAGATGCCCATGCATAGACTAATGCTCCGGTAATAGCGGCTGGTACTAACCCCAGATCTAAAGAAAACCAAAAGAATTCATTATAAAGGGAGATGTCTTCAGCAAATGAAACTTTTTTCACAATTGATATTTCATCTCCTTCCGTCACTGGTGTAACACTTTCTGTCCAGACAACATTCCCATCCGCTGAATTAATTCCCAACACATATGTTTTACTTGAATCGAAAGTCGTACCAGGATAATTGTATTTTAAACTACCATAAAAAGAAGATGCCACAGCCATATTAGTTGATGATTCACCAACTTGAAATCCACCAGTAATCGATGTTGCTGCTGGATTGTGATTATTTAAAATCTGATCGGACGACCGAAGTGTTAATACTTTTAAACTTCCATAGACTTTGGTACTTGTTTTTTGTCCTGGTAAATGTTCTACATTTCCATTCAAGATGGTGACACCTTGGCGATTAATTTCAAGATATTGTGAAGGTATACGATTTGTACCATCAGCCCATGCCATACTAGAAGCTGCCGTTATGCGAGTATACCCAGATGTTGCTAGATTATTGCTTGTTTCTTCATTTGGATTAGATGGTCGAATAGCAATACCATCAGCATAATTTGTCCACACTGATAAAACGAGACGTGCTGTGGTATCAGATTGTTCAGTGGAATCACACCCAAGCAGTAAAATATCTTCATTGATTAACATCGGATTCCAGTTACCATTGTTTACTTTTGGACAGATAGCGAAAGTACGAGGATTGCTTCCATCAGGATTACATTTTGTCACTGCTTGAGAAGCATAATGCGTTCTACCATTTCTTGATATGATATCAAAACGATTATTTCCATCCAAGATATACTGAATCGGTAAATGAGTCCATGCACCATCTCCCTCTGCATTTAAACATTTTAAAAAAGAAGGAATGGTTGAGGATGAGACATTGACTCCTCCAAAAGGTTTTAATTGTATTTCTCCAAAAATGGATAAATACCCATTTCGCCCATTTTCATCCAAACCCACTTGCAATTCAGCATTTACATCACTCACCGGTCCATTCGGGTAGAGCACACCCGGCGGTTGGGCATAATCAGTGGACGAATGATTGATTCGCGGTTTGATTACTGTTTTACCCCATAAATGGTTACCTGAAGAATCTGAGGAGATGTGAACGCCTGTTTCATGAAGGAGAACTGATTGATCGTAATAGGACTTTTTGCCGCCTGCAAGACGAGTGTAACCTGATGTGTAATTCGAACCATTCAAATATCCTGATTGAAATAAAATACCCTCAGAACCCAATGTATAACACCCGACCAAAACGGGAGGCTGAGAGTTTGCAGCAAAACCATTAGAAAAACGACCAGAAAGTAACGCAATGGTTGAATTCTGTATCATTTGGTGGTAGACATTTGTTGCGCTTGAGGGTAAATTGCAGTAAAGATTCATCGTTTGCAAAGGTTGTCCTGAATCGGTGTCACTTACTGATAAGGAATAATTTAGCGATTGACCATAATTCGATTGAATTGTTTCTGAACCAGAAACGATATTTGTTACAGCATCACCCCATCCGACTGTTCCGTCATTATCTAATGCAACTAGTACTTTACCAATCGCAGTTTGTGAATCTTGAAATTTAAAAAACTGTTGGGTAGTCGTATCATTTCGAATAATAAAAAGGTTGTTCGTAGCAAGAGTTGTCACAGGAAGAGAATATTTTGCAGCTGGATTCGTAAAGAGAGGGTAACCATCACCGCCATCTGCAATGGGAAGAATTCTGATAAAACTTAATGTATTTTCAAGAGAATTGTTTACATAAGTTTCCGAAGCATAAGGTGCTTTTTCAATGATATCAAGGTGTGTCCAGAGGGAATCTTGATTTGGATCGTAAGTTTCTCCATCGGGATTTTTAACAGGCCATGGCCAGCCAGTTCTTAAATCGGTATATTCCTTTGAACGAACATCTAAATCAGCCAATGTACCATAAATAACTCCTTCGACGATCAGGTCTGATTCAAGTGTTGTTTCATCGGCAAACCGAGCTCTTTTCTTAAATTGAACCTCCTCAGTAAAATTTTTAGAAGAGTCGATTTGACTCCCGTCACTAAAAGTGAGTGTGTTAACACGTTGGTTCGCTGATGAGAAATTTGTTTGCATAATAATGAAGATTAACAGTTTTACATGAAAACATTAGATTGTTATTATGGACCTCTACGTCTACGCGATGACTGTTCTTCACGTACAATCTCTTCAGGGTCTACAGCCATTTGTTCTTGTTCAGGATTACGACGAGAACCACGAGATGAAACTTCCATCGGTTGTTCATCAGGCTCACGTTCAATGACTGGTCTAGCACCAATTCGATCGAATCGACTTTGTCGGAAATTGGCTTGTTGATATGCATTCATTGATGGGATATAATCTTCTTTTGATTCAATTTCACCAGGATGTTCAAACTGACCCTGAGCTGTAATATCACTTTCAATACTCTCAACATAAATAGACCGTTGTTTTTGACCTCTCGATATTCTTGTATCACGTGATAAATTTTCAATTTCTTTTTGAACCTGTGTTTCATAATAATTACTCCCTTTTTGAGTATTGAATGCATAAAGTTCTCGTATATAGTTGTCATCAGCTACTTCGCGTTGACTTCGAGCTTCTCGCATTTTCATTAAATTTTCAGTATAAGTGTAATTTGGATCACGGATAAAATCGGCCCCAAGAGGACGTCCAATCATATTTTCTTGTAAATGATACACATTATTATTTTCACTACCGTCAAAATAATATGGATCTGTTTTCCCTGTCCACAGTTCAGCAACAGATTGAAAAGGATATCGAATTTGTCCATTGTACATTCTTCCACCCTCGATAAAGTCTTGTCGACGGAATTGACTTTCCTCATTCACAACCATTGCAGCTTGTGATCTGTCTGTTGATTCTTGAAGTTTATTAAAATAAATATCTGGTACCATTTCTGCTAACTCCCTTCTTTGTTCTTCATATGATGTATCGCCAAACAAGGCTGATACCTGAGCAAATGTCATATTAGGAGGTCTCTCCATAACTAGTGATTGTTTTATTAATTTCTAAAAATAATGAAGGATATTCTCTTTGCAAACTGTTTTGGTAATTGCATTCTTTTAAAATTAGATTTAAATATTTTTTTAATTCTTTTTTTGACTGATTTCTTTTTGGCTTTCCACGGCAAGGATGTGGTTTATAAAGAAAATATTTACATGGAGAAGAGTAGATTTTTGACGAGGGAATAATTTCTGGACATTTAAAAAACTTTTCCAAAGTAAATAACCGATAAAAAACTCTCTGTCTTTGATCATATAAAAAGCTTGAACGAAACAGACTGAATCGATCTTCAAAAAGAAAAAAGTTTTTTCGTAAACTAATTCCACTATGAACCCAAAATTGACAGTATGTATTTTCATAACAAAAATCATTATCGCAAAAAGCTGTATTCCACCATTTGATTAAAAATGAATTGATACCTGTTACAAAACGAGCAATTATTTGAAAAGACTGAACATACTTTTTGCCGTTAATAAGACCAACATTATAACAAACAAATTCGTTAATTGGGATTTGAAAATCATATTTTTCACATATAGTGTCAATTCTTAAATTACGAATGAAATGGTTGTTTCCCAGTCACGATACAACGCTTGTGACAACGTTGTTCGGAAAATAAATGGATCAATCAAAAATGCCTGTGATGCAGCTGTTGTAAAAGAATTAGAAAAAACTGTTGCAGCAGTTGCTAACTGACGTAAATTTGAAATTTGTTCTC
>OGWO01000029.1_pt1 | contig 12908 bp, 19 predicted proteins | sample 1576001 | NCBI WGS metagenome assembly OGWO01 (sample SAMN07581522, study PRJEB24739) | freshwater metagenome | place: Singapore | collected 2015-01
TGGAGTTGATGGGTGATAAGAAGTTTAGTGAGGATGATGTAATTTCTATGATTGAAAAAAGTAGGGAAACAGGATTGACTGCTGAATATCTTATACTAACTAAACAACAAACTGAATGGGATGTTGAGGTTGAGATGGAAGGTTTTGTTGATGAAGAAGGTATTTATTGTGGTGAAAGACCAAAACTTGATGCAGATGGATGTTTAATTTTAAGACTTAAATCAGAATGAGATGGAAAATATACCAACAGCAGAAGAATTTGTATTAAAGGACGGAGATGGATATTTAGCAGGTGACTATACACCTAGAGAAGTCTATGCATTGATGATTGAGTTTGCTAAACTTCATGTAGAAGCAGCATTGAAAGCAGCAGCTAACAAAGCTGTAGAAATTCAAAAACCAACGTCACGCAAGTATGTCAGCAAAAAAGAGCTGAAAGCCTGTTATCCACTAGAAAACATTAAATAGTTTTTAAATCAGAATAAGATGAGAGTAAGAATAGGAATACAAATACGACCTTTGTTATGGATGATTACGCCAAAGAAAGAGGTGGAAAACAAATCTTTAGCTACTTATTACAAGTATATTTTTCTTTGTTTTGAAATAGTGATAAGGGTAAGAAAACACGAACTAAATAAATCAGAGTAAGATGACAGCAGTAGAATGGTTGGTTGAGCAATTAGCAAAAAACGGAGTATTGCATAGTTTAGATATTGCTAAAGCCAAAGAAATGGAGAGGGAGCAGAGAAAAAAAGTTTGGCAAGAATCGAGAAAAATAAAATCTCAATGTAATAACTGGAATTGTACTGGAGATGAGAAATTGCACGAATCTTTTGAACAATACTACAACGAAACCTTTAAATCAGAATAAGATGATAGCAAAAGAAAAGGATAAACAAATAGCAATATTAAGTCATTGTTTTAAAGAAGTAATATGGATGGCTATTAGATATGCTGACGGAAGACACACTTATGCTCCTTCAATGGTAAGAGATGCAATAAGAGATTTTCAAAAAGTTAACCCGAATTGGAAACCAAAAGAGGATAGTTTAATAAAAAAACCTACTGAAGATATGATTGGAGGAACGTGTTTTGAATCTGATTATTTGTGGGATTTAGTACAATCTAAATCAGAATAAGATGACACAAGAACAAATTAAAGAAGTTTTAAAACTACACTTAAAGTGGTTAAGAAGTGAAGAAGGCGGTAAACGCGCAAACCTAAGCGGGGCATACCTAAGCCATGCAAACCTAATCGGTGCAAACCTACGCTATGCAGACCTAAGCGGTGTAGACCTAATCGATGCAAACCTACGCTATGCATACCTAATCGGTGCAGACCTAAGCGGTGCAGACCTACGCTATGCAGACCTAAGCGATGCAAACCTAAGCGGTGCAGACCTAAGCGATGCAAACCTAAGCGATGCAAACCTAAGCCGTGCAATTAAAGTACCTATGTATTGCAAATGGACACACGGAATAACTGACGGAATGGTTCATATTGGTTGTGAAAAGCGAAGCATTGAGGAATGGGATGAGTTTTTTGCAAGCGATGAAATCATTCAAACTAAGCGAAACACGGAAGAATTTAAGCAAATACAAGCGGTTTACAATGCTTACAAGGCTTATTTATTAACCTTTAAATCAGAATAATATGAAGCTAAATAAAGACGATAGACGCGAAGAAATGGCTGCAATAGGCACAATGATTATTTTAACCGCGATACTGGTAGCGGTAACTTTATCAGTAATTTTTAATATTTTATAAATGGAAAACAAATTAAACACAGGAGCAATCTTTAAGAACGACAAAAAGACGAATGAAAAACATCCTGACTATAGAGGAAAGGTAAACGTAAATGGTAAAGAGATGGAAGTTGCTCTATGGGTTAAGCAAGGCAAGAACGGAAGTTTTTTCTCCGCTTCATTTAGCGAGCCGTATGTTCAACAGGAAGAACGCAGACCAATTGGAGATAGTATTGACGATGACCTTCCATTCTGATATGTACATTGACGATGACGCACTCCGAAAGCAACTGAACAGGATATTGCTTGTAAAAACACGGAATCAAATAGTCCAAGAGATAAAATCCAAAGGACACAAGATGCACCAGTTTCAGTTAAACAACTTCCTTCAGCACAAAGACGTAACCTTATCAACCTTACACAAGATAGATAGCTACGTTTCACGAGAGATTTACTTAAACAATTTAGAGCCACTTTAATAGGTGGCTTTTTTTGTAGGCAACTTGTTTGATTAAAATATAGTCTTATATTTGTTTAGAATTTAATCAATGGACAAACTACAAATACTCGGACAAAACCATAAAGATTGGCTTCTAATGGCTAATAAAATGGGCATTGGAGAAATGTCTGAGGACATCGTACAAGAAACATATTTAAGAATCATACGTCTAAACTACATTGATGGGATAGTAAAAGACGATGGCAGCTTAAATAAATTTTATATGTGGTTGACTATTCGAGCAGTCCACATAGATTACATAAGAAGTAACTCGATTGAGTTTGTTTCATTAGACGAAGTAAAGGAGAGATACGAAGAATCTGACTTAGATAAACACGAAGCCTTAGACAGATTACATTTAAGAATACAAGAGGAGATAGACAATTGGCATTGGTACGATTCAATGTTGTTTAAAGTATACAAGGAAGGCAACGCATCAATGAGGGATATAGCTAAAGATTCAGGAATCAGCTTAACGTCTATATTCAACACGCTAAAGAACTGCAAAGAACGATTAAAAGAGGAAGTCGGAGAAGACTACCAAGATTTTACAAACCAAGATTACGATTTAATATGATGTTTAAAAATATACTTCAATTAGTAGAAGCAGAACTTGAATTACGTCAGGAACGCTCAAAAGAAAATTTTAGAGAGTATATGCGTATGGAAAGAGAATGTAAAAGATTAAAAAAAGAAAATGAGATGCTTCGTAATGATTTAGCGGAGCTTAGTAAAGAATACTTTAAAAAGTAACAAATGGCAAAAAGAAAAGCACAAGGACTCGGAGACACTATCGAGCAAATAACCGAAGCAACAGGAATCAAGAAATTAGTAAAGTTTGTAGCAGGAGAGGACTGCGGATGCGATGAGCGTAAAAAGAAGCTCAACGAGTGGTTTCCATATCGTCAACCTGAATGCTTAACTGAAGAGGAATATAACTGGCTTACGGAAACACGAATCCTTGAACAAGACACATTCAAACCAACTGAAGTAACACGAATAAGAGAAATCTATTCGCGAGTAATGAAAGTACGTTTAGAGCCATCCTCTTGTGCTTCTTGCTTCAGAGAGATTGTATACAACCTTAGAAAGATTTACCAAGCATACGAAGCCTAACTAAACACGAACACCAATGGCAAAAGTAGGAAGACCAAGAAAGATAGATAGCCCTGATACCCTTTTAAAACTATTCAGACAATACAAGACGTGGGTAAAAGACAATCCAAGATACAAGTACACACTAAACCAAAGGAGCGGAGAGATGGTAGCAGAACCACTTGAATGTCCACTAACGATGGAGGGTTTTGAGGTATACTGCTTCGAGAAACACGACCTAACAGTTCAGCATTATATCTTGAATACAAATCAGGCTTACGAAGAATTTTGTGGTATCTCATCGCATATAAAGCAGCAGATACGTCAAGACCAAATCAACGGAGGCTTAGTAGGTCAGTACAATGCGAACTTAACCGCACGTTTAAACGGCCTAACTGAGAAGACTGAAACGACTGTTACAATGGAAATGCCGTTGTTTCCTGAAGAACCAAAAGCAATAGACGCAGATGTTCAAACGAACTACCTCGATAAATAAAATCCTCTCTCTAAAAAGACGGATTAAAATCATTCAAGGCGGAACGTCAGCAGGAAAGACGTTTGGCATTCTACCGATACTGATAGACAAATGCACTAAAGAAAAGGGATTAGAAGTATCCGTAGTAGCAGAGACGATACCTCACTTGCGTAGAGGTGCACTAAAAGACTTCCTGAAAATAATGCGATGGACTAATCGTTACTTTGACGATAGGTTTAACAAGACGCTACTCAGATACGATTTTGCTAATGGCAGTTCAATCGAGTTTTTCTCGGCAGACGATGCCAGTAAGTTACGAGGTGCAAGACGTGACATCTTATACATCAACGAATGCAACAACGTAACATTCGAAGCATACAACGAATTAGCTATCCGTACTAAGCGTGAGGTTTACTTGGACTTTAATCCTGCGAATGAGTTTTGGGTACACAAGGAACTAAAATACGAACCTGACACGGACTTTATAATTTTAACTTACAAAGACAATGAAGCGTTAGACGAATCAATAGTAAGTCAGATAGAAAAGAACCGAGAGAAAGCAGCTACGTCATCTTATTGGGCGAATTGGTGGAGAGTTTACGGACTCGGTGAGGTAGGAAGTCTTGAAGGGGTGGTATTTAACAACTGGAAAGAGATAGACGTTCTACCTGACGAAGCTAAGTTGATAGGCGTAGGACTTGACTTTGGTTACACGAACGACCCTACTGCTGCGATAGGCATATACAATTGGAACGGAAAACGAATAGTAAACGAAATTGTTTACCGAACAGGAATGGTAAACTCTGACATTGCTAAGATACTTCCGTCAGGCGTAGTAATTTACGCTGATAGTTCAGAGCCTAAATCAATAGAAGAAATCAAACGCTACGGAAAGACGATAAAAGGAGTAACAAAAGGAAAGGACTCTATCAACTACGGAATAGACGTAATGCAAAGACAGGAATACTTAGTAACCAAAGCCAGTACAAACCTCATCAAAGAGCTACGAAGTTATTGTTGGGATGTAGACAAACAAGGAGTACGAATGAACAAGCCAATAGACCACTTCAACCACGCTATTGACGCACTTAGATACCACGAGATGGAAGCACTCGGACTAAAATCAAACTATGGACAATACAACATCCGATGAGTTACCTAAAATGATAAGGGTAGTTGAGCAGTACATCAAAGACAAAACTGGCAGAAATGTCAAGATTGTGTTTAATGATTTGTTCAACGTTAGAAGACACACTCAGATGTTAGCTCAGGCATACGCTTACGTGCTACAAAAAAACGAATCTAACGTCTAATAAATATGGAAGTACAAATAAAAGTTCCTACTAACCTAAACGAAATACCACTAAAGCACTATCAAGACTTTTTGAAGGTGCAAAGAGACTCTACTGACGAAGAGTTCATAGCTCAAAAGATGGTGGAGATATTCTGCGGAATACGATTAGCAGAGGTAGCAAAGATAAAGCTCACTTCATTGAATGAACTAATAGCACACTTCACGAGATTGTTTGAGCAGAAACCTAAATTTACACCGACATTTAAGATTGGAGATTTAGAGTTTGGCTTTATTCCTGAACTGGAAGAAATTACTTTTGGCGAATACGTAGATTTAGACTCTCATTTGCAGAGTTGGGATAACTTCCATAAGGCGATGGCGGTGTTGTACAGACCTATTAAAACACGAAGAGGAGAAAAGTACGACATCAAAGACTACGACCCAAGCGTAGATATGCAAGAACTAATGCGATTTGCTCCATTAGATATTTGTATCTCAGCATCGCTTTTTTTTTGGACTTTAGAAAGCGAATTACTTCAAGCTACCCTGAACTATTTGGAGAAGCAGATGAAGAAGGACAAGAGCCTGTCGCAGACTTTAGCGAAACAACTCAATTTAGCAAAAGATGGGGATGGTATCAGTCGCTTTATGCAATCGCTAAAGGAGACATCACTAAGTTTGACGAAATCACCAAATCAAGACTTACTCGGTGTCTCACCTATCTCACGTTCGAGAAGCAAAAAAACGAAATCGAAAGAAGACAACTTGAAAGACAACTAAGACGATGAAAGGATTTTACGACATAACTGAAGCACTACGCTATCACTTCGAATCAGACGCAATAGTCAATTCAGTTACTGAGGGTGACATCTTCGAGGTGGACTTAAACAAGCAGACTATTTTCCCGCTTGTACACGTGATGATTAATAACGCATCGTTTGAAACAAATGTCGTAAGATTCAACGTGTCTTTGATAGCTATGGATATTGTAGACATCAGCAAGAAGGCTACTACTGATATTTTCAGAGGCAACTCAAACGAGCAAGACGTTCTCAACACTCAACTTGAGGTATTAAACCGAGCTTACGCTATGATGTTGCACGGTAACTTATGGAATGACGGATTTGTAGTAGACGGAAACCCTACCTGTGAGCCATTTACCGAGCGTTTCGAAAACTACTTAGCTGGTTGGACTATGACATTTGACGTGCTTATCCCTAATGAGGTGACAATCTGCTAATGGAAAAGAGCGAAGTCCAAAAGGAATTAGAACGCTTTAGAGACTACGTTGTTAGTCAATCAAGGCGTAACCTTTCGAGGCTTAAAAAGAACTCGTCTAAACGCTTGTATCAATCTATAAAGGGTAACGTTAAAGCAAATCCTAATAGTTTTGAAATGACCTTCTTTATGGAGGATTACGGAGTGTTCCAAGATGCAGGTGTTTCAGGTAAGAAAAAGAAGTACAATACACCGTACTCTTACAAATCTAAGATGCCTCCTCCGAAAGCTTTTGATAAGTGGATAGTTCGCAAAGGATTATCACCAAGAGATGCAAGTGGTAAATTTAAGAGTAGAAAAGGATTGTCTTACGCAATTGCTCGTAGCGTGTTTATGAGCGGAATCAAACCAAGTCTGTTTTTTACTAAGCCATTTGAGGCAGCGTACAAAAGATTACCTGAGGAACTCGTACAAAAATACGGATTAGACGCTATCAAGTTATTCAATGAACAAGTAGACCAAATATTAAAGCAAAATGGCTAACATAAACGCAAGAAGTCCATACATCGTAACAATAAACGAAACAGGACAAATAGAAACGAAATTAGAAATCTACCTGTGGAATGGTACAGGTTCAATGCCTGCCTCACCTGAATACACGCTTTCTAAGCTCATTCCGTCATCGAATAATCCTGCAACATATTACGATGTTTCTCCGTACATCAGAGAGTACATATCACACGCATCGCTACAGACGATTACTACGGTAATTACGGCTACTCCTTCTGCGCAATGGTGCAACGTAGGTTTAAAGTTATTCAAGAAAGTTAGCACAAGTTTTGTTCAGGTAGGTGCTACTCAATTACACTTTGGATTAGATGGCTACGGATTTTACTTAGACGGCTCAAATCCTGCATTGGGTAACTACTTACTCAGTTCATCTACATACACTTACAACTATGATTTAAGTGGTGAGTACGGATGGCTCACGCTTTATACAGGCAGTGGTAACTCAGTCAAATACACGAACATATCCACAGGAGCAACAAACACGACGGGCTTGACTAATAACGTGTGGCGTGATGTTCCAAGAGTTTACTCTTCTTACGCTGCGGTAGGAAACAAGTTAGAAATCATTACAGGTGCAGGCGCAGTTTTATATACGGCTACTTTTGTACCTAAGGAAGAATGCAAATACACACCAGTTCAAATTGACTTTGTAAACAAGTTCGGCGCTTGGCAACGTGAGTGGTTTTTCAAAGCATCTTACAACGGATTGAGCGTTGAAAACACGGAGTATAACTTAATGCCTGAAAGTTACCCTGCATATGATACTAAGGAAGGTCAGAGAAAGGTCTTTAACGCTAACGGCAAGGAAACAATCCGAGTAAACACTGATTGGGTATCTGAGAGCTTCAATGAGGTCATTAAGCAAATGATGCTAAGTGAGCGAATCTTGATTGACAAGAAGGCAGCCAAGCTAAACACGAAATCTATAGACCTAAAGAAATCTATCAACTCGTCTTTGATTAGCTACGAAATGGAATTTGAATACGCATTTGACACAATTAACTCAGTAGTCTAATGAACAGGAGCGTACAACTATACATCGAAGGTCAGCGCATTGAACTCTTCAACGATGAAACTATTAACGTAACATCGTCAATTCAAAACGTACAAGACCTATCAAAAACGTATACGGACTTTTCGCAAGGATTTACCGTTCCTGCCAGTTCGCACAATAACGCAATCTTTGAACATTGGTATCAGTCAGATGTCAACGCTACAACTGACCCTAACCTACGTAAAGACGGATTCATAGAAATTGACTTAACAACATTTCGTAAGGGAAAGATACAATTAGACGGAGCAGTAATCACCAACGGCAAACCATCTGCTTATAAGATAACTTTCTACGGAGAAGGCGTAACGCTTAAAGATTTATTCGGAGAGGATTTACTTTCGGATTTGGACTATACGGCATACTCGCATAATTTTACTTCTGCTGAAGTTATTGCACGCATCGAAGACGGAACTAACGCTTACGATGTGAAGTATCCGCTAATCACATCTAATCGCATTTGGGAGTATCAAAGTACGCCTGTAAATATGCCTTTGCCGAATTGGTTGGTAGCTACACTTACTCAAAACGATATTCACACGACTTCAGGAGCAATAAACAAAGACGAACTATTCCCTGCGTTGAGAGTTACCAAGATTCTTGATGAAATCCAAAACAAGTACGGAATCAAATTTATGGGTACGTTCCTAACTGATGAACGCTTCACTAAATTGTTCTTATGGTTCAAAGGGAAGGAAACGCTTGTAAAAACTTCTTACGGATACTCGCTTTCATCTTCTTCAGTAGTTCCTACGTTTGTAAATTACGATTTAACGTCTTATTACACGTCAGCAACTAATACGGTAAACTTTATTGAACTTGCAGGTGTAATTACGCACCGCTTGATTTATAATGTTACATCAACTACAAGCTCAGATGATTACTTTATTGACATATACCAAAACGGAAACTTATATAACACAATAACAGGTTTCGGAACTGGTACTTACACTATTGCAGATATTGCTCAGGTGGTAGGATTGAATGTTGATTATACTATAAAAATACGAACTACAGGAACGAATACAATAGATTCTAATTTAGTTTATGAAGTTGATTACATAACAACAGGCTCGGTAAACACGGATTATCTTACAATTACTTATTCGTCTTTAGCTACGTCTTTACAAATTGACCTTTCGGCCAACGCTCCTGTAATGAAGATAGCTGATTTCTTAAAAGGAATTATGCTAATGTTCAATATGACAATCTACTCAGTAAAGGATAACGAGTATTGGTTAGAACCGTTAGATGATTGGTATTCAAAAGGCGCAGTAGTGGACATTTCTCAGCACACAGATGTAAATTCCATCGAGATGGAGCGTATGCCACTTTACAAAAAAATACAATTTAAGTTTACAGATTCTGAGTGCTTCCTAAACAAGAACTTCTCCCAAACGTACAACAGAAACTACGGAGATACCACTTATCAATATAATTACGATGGCGGTGAGTTTACTATTGATGTTCCATTTGAAAACTTGCTACAAACCAAATTTAACGGAACGCAAAACCTGCAAATCGGATACTCTCTTAACGGAGAGTTTGCGCCATACGTACCTAAACCTGTTTTGTTTTACCAATACGAGAATCAGGTTACGGATTTTAAGTTTGTCAACGATGGCGGTGGTCATTCAACAATCATTACCTACACACCATTTGGTCAGGACTTACTTTTTAACAATTCAGATATTACGCTAAACTTTGCTCCTGAGACATCAACAATGCTTACCTACCCTGTGCAAAACACGCAGTTCAGTCAGTATTACTTTTCATACTTATACAATCTTTACAATCTCAAGCAAAGATTGGTCAATGTAAAGACGAACCTACCTACAAGCCTACTTACAAACCTTCAGCTAAACGACCGACTAATCATACGAGACAAACGATATATAATAAACGAAATGAAGAGCAACCTAAACACGGGAGATGTGGATTTCCAACTTATAATGGATTTCAGACCAATAGTAAATTCTACGATTCCGCTTCCGAAAGTAAACACAACTGGCGGCGATGTTAACTATCCTGTAAACCTACCAAACGGAGCTTACGAAGCAACCTTAGCAAGCGAAAACTCTGATATCACATTCTCAGTAAATCCTGTTGAAAGCTCGCAGATAATTCAGATAGGTATTCCTTCAGGCTCAGCAGGTACGGTTTACACAATTCGTATTACTTACTCTTACACGGATGGTTCAACGAGTGAAGAATTTTTTAACATATTCCAATGATACAACAAATAATCGCAATGCTGCAGTTAGATGAATTCTACGGAAACACGGAAAACATCGACATCGCAAAGGGTAAATATAAGCTACACACGTCTCTGAAGAAAGCAATTAAACAAGGAAAAAGAGAACTTATAAACAAACGAAATGGCAGAGGTTAAAAACATACAAATAAATGTAGATACCAAAGGCGCTACTAAGGCGATGGATAACCTCGCCAAAGCTACTCACGATGTATCAGCAAGTTTTGAGGAGGTATATGGCGATTTACAACCTCTTACTACTCGTATGGGTGAGGCGGAAGACCGCTTGTATGAGTTAGCCAACGCAGGACAAACTGCAACTCAAGAATATCAAGACCTCTTAAAAACGGTTGGTAATTACCGCAAGGTACAAATCCAAACTGACTTAGCAGTAGATGCTGCGGCTACCACTATGGGTCAGAAGTTAGGCGGTGCTTTAGGTGGTGTTACTTCAGGATTCTCAGTTGCTCAGGGTGCTATGGGTGCTTTTGGCGTAGAATCTAAGCAAGTAGAAGAAGCATTGTTAAAAGTACAATCTGCTTTAGCAATTCAGCAAGGCTTTCAGGGTATTCGTGAGGCGATTCCATCGTTTAAAGCGTTAAAGACTGCTGCAGTTACGGCTTTTACTGGTATGACTACTGCATCTAAAATTTTTGCTACTACAGGTGTGCTTGCTTTGGTTGGTGCAATATCATATTTACTTTCAAATGTAGAGGGTGTTACACGAGCTTTTGAGGACTTTACCGATATGATTGGTCTGACCGATAATAAAACAAAGCGTATCGAAGAGGCGGCAGAGAAAAATGCTAAAAAAATTGCTGCTGCTAATAATGCAGCTATTGAATCTTCTAAGCGTAGAGCAGATGCAGTTGCTGCAAGTTATGACCACGAAATAAAAATGGCTGAAATCAATGGTAAAGACACTACTAAACTTGAAATTGAAAAGAGTCAAAATCTTTCTCAGAAGGCTCGTGAACGTTACAATATAGCATTAAAAGAATACAACGATTTAAAAGGAATCAATAAGGCTTATGCTATCGAAAGACGGAGAGAATTAAAGGATATTTTAGACGCAGAACGCTCAACTATAGAAGCAGAAAGATTTGCAAGAGAAGAAGCAAGAGCGCAGGATAAACAAGATAAAATAGATGCGTATAACGAAGATAAAGAAGAAAGAGAAAAGCAAGCACGTGAGCAATACGAACAAGCATCTAAGGAGTTAACTGAAATACGAGACAACCAATTAAAGCCTATAGAACTTGAAAAGATAAAAATACGTCAAGAAGGTTTGGGTGTTTTACAAGGTCAACTCAATGAAGAACTTGAGATGAAGCGTAAAGCTAATGAGCAAGAACTTTTGGAACTACAGGTTAAAGGTCAACGTGCGGCAAAAATAGCAGAACAAGCGCAATCATTTCAAGTTAAGGCAACATTAGATGGACTCGCTACTATTGCTTCAATTACTGAGTTATTTGGTAAGAAATCAGAGCAAGCGGCTAAACGTGCATTCCAAGTGCAAAAGGCAGCGAACATTGCAACGGCTTTAATCACAACTTATCAAAACGCTACAAGTGCTTATGCTTCTCAGTTTACTCCTGTACCAACTCCTGACTCACCAATTCGAGGTGGTATTGCAGCAGGTATCGCAGTAGCATCAGGTTTGGCTAACGTAGCTAAAATATCTCAACAAAAGTTTGAGGGTGGTAGCTCTACGGGTGGAGGAGGCGGAACAGGTAGTGGCGCATCTATTCCGTCAGTATCTCCATCATTCAACGTAGTTGGTAACTCAGGTATGAATCAGCTTGCTCAAATTCAGCAAACACCAATCCAAGCCTTCGTTGTATCAGCAGAGGTAACATCTGCTCAGGCACTTGACCGAAATCGAATCAAAAACGCAACATTGTAACAATTTAACGTCTAAAAGATATGCAAGTAATTGAATTAATCATTGATCAAAAGGACTCGCAAAGCGGTATCGATGCCGTATCAGTAGTCGAATCTCCTGCGATTGAGGAGAACTTTATCGCACTATCAAAACACGAAGTAGAACTCAAAGAAGTAAGCGCAGAGAAGCGTATTTTAATGGGTGCTGCTCTTATCCCTAACAAGAAGATTTATCGTGTAAACGCAAAGAAAGAGGAGTACTACATCTACTTTTCAGAGGACACCGTGCGTCAAGCTATGGAGTTATTCTTTAAAAACGGAAACCAATCCAACGCTACATACGAACACAAAGACGCAGTCAAAGGAATGACCGTTGTTGAATCTTGGTTAATTGAAGACGAGGTTCACGACAAATCTAAGAAGTACGGCTTTAGTTTGCCAAAAGGAACTTGGATGATTTCTATGAAAGTTGATAACGATGAGGTATGGGATGACGTCAAAGCAGGAAAGGTTAAAGGCTTCTCAATCGAGGGTTACTTCGCTGACAAGTTAGAAATGTCATTAGAGCAAAAGAAAAAGCAAGACGTTATAGAGCAACTTAGAGACCTACTAAAACTCGAATCATACACGGACTATCCTGAAGCTGCTAAAGAGAACGCTAAAGTAGCTCTACGATATGCTGAGGAAAACGGATGGGGTGATTGCGGAACTGCGGTAGGTAAGCAACGAGCAAACCAACTTGCAAACGGAGAACCTATTTCGGAAGATACAATTGCAAGAATGGCTGCATTTGAACGTCATCGTCAAAACTCTGAAAAGGAA
>OGWO01000030.1_pt1 | contig 12895 bp, 2 predicted proteins | sample 1576001 | NCBI WGS metagenome assembly OGWO01 (sample SAMN07581522, study PRJEB24739) | freshwater metagenome | place: Singapore | collected 2015-01
ATCTATTCTTTTTCTTTAATGGTATATAAAAAGCTGCACCCATCAATATTGCAGTAACAATGCTACTAACTAAATGATTCTCTATAGCAAAGTCTGGTTGTGTAGCTTGGATTCCAATTAAAATAAGCAAGCTAAAGAAAAACCAAGCAATAACAATAGATTGCTTCTTATTTACCGACCAGTCCAGTATTTCAGGCTTTGATGAAATAATCATTTTTCCAATAAAAAACGATACGGCCAAAAATATAATTAAAAGAATAAAACCCATATTAACCCCTGTTTTTATGATGAATTATGCTCAATAATATGAAAAAACATTAATTAAATCTATGCTTTTGAATGGTAATTAAAAATCCAGCTAATAGCTGGATTTTTATATAAATGAATTTATGTAAAATATAAATAATTTTTGCCTAAGCTGAATAGGCTAAAATTTACTATCTAATTGTGCTTGATATAGCTTTTCTTTCAACAAATAGCCTTCAAGCTGCCAGATTTTATCGCGTGCATTTGTGTAGGCAATTTTTTTGCCGATTTCTTCATTAAAGTTTTCAGGACTCGCGCACGCCGACTCACCAGTAACAGTAAATCCATTTTCAAGAACAATAGTACAGAAAGTAAGGCATCGTAAATTTTGGTATGTACCTTCATCCATAGCTGTTTCTGGACTAACACCTTGTAACGGATTCGAGTAATAAATGCCTTTAATCTTAGAATCAATATGATCTGGCGTTAAACGTGGCGCATTTAGGCCCTTGTCTTGAATTTCTTGCTCAATCTGTTTTTCGTTTGTCACTTTACCACCTACTTATCAATCTAAATAAATGGCGCGCCACACTGGACTTGAACCAGTGACCATCTGCTTAGAAGGCAGATGCTCTATCCAACTGAGCTAGTGGCGCAAAAAAAATGGCTTATGCTTGACTGAACACATAAGCCATGTAAAACAAAACTGGACGAATCCAGTTTAGAGGGTTTGAGGATTATATAATCAAATATAAATAAATGTATATGTATGCGGTTAATATTTATGCAATATCGCGGAATTGGTGAAAAATATTTTTAATGCTGTTTATTTTTGTGTATATTTAACTTGGCTTGATTAACTCTAAAGTCAATTTGGCTTCCGACTATAGAGATTTGGTTAGTTACCTTACAAAGAATGTTGTGTTGTAGTCTTAAAAATGCCGCCCTTCGGGGCGGCATTTTTATGTTTATGTTTAAATGTGTGGGTTGTAATCATCCATCCACTCAAGCCCTTTCGTATTCTTGCGCTTTTCCTGCCAAGACTGATTAGACTTATTAAAGTTCGTTTCGGCTGTTTTCTGGTTAAACGTGATTGGGTAACGCGGGTTATCTCGGTTGTAGTCCCTAATCTCTTGTTTAACTTCCATCACTTGCTTTCTGTCGCCACTTTCCAAAGCCTGCACATATCGCTCTTTCCAACGTGAATTAACAGACTGTTGAACCGCCCGATCTCGCATTTCTAAGCCGCGAATACGGCCTTGCTCTGCGATTCCTGCAGGTTGTGCGTCTAGCATCTTAATCACACCATCCAAAACGGTTGCATCGTTAGTTTTAACACCTGTTTTCATGTTGCGATAATCGCCTGTTGTAGCCGCAACAAAACCTTGCCCAAAACTTGTGGCCGCTTTAGGTAGTAGCTGCACACCAGCCATACCGTAGGAGCCAACTTGAGCAAGCTCAACCGATTCCCTAACCTTCTCAATCAACCCACCTATTGCGCCGCCAATCTGCGCGACTTCCGAACTCTTTTGATACTGGCTTGTTGTTGGGCTGAAATATGCTGTTGCTGGGATTAAATCACCCATTCCCATACGCCCCTTAACATCCATAACTGGCTGTAGATTCATAAAACCATCCATCAAAGCCTTGTTCACAGTGCTGCCAAGTGTTTGACCTAGTGCATCCTGTAGCGCAATTTGTATTTCGCGCTCGGTATTCACTGGTTTACCCATTAAGCCGCCTGCTGTTTCTATACCATCCAAAATATCGCGTACAAACGGCAAGCCTGTAGTACCAGATAATGAGAATAAAATGCCCAAAGCCACTAGGACTGATCTTGAGATACCAAAACCAACTAATCCCGCCATTTTTTTCTTAAATTCATCATCTTCACCGCCAAACAAGCCAGATTTTTGCATACGAACCATTTGTTCAATATAAGCAATCATAAATTGCTTATACATCATCAAAATAGAACCAACATTACCCCTTGCTACTCTTGGTCGGTTGCCTTTGTTGTAGATACCCTGTGTTTCTTGAATGGTGCGAACCGCAAAATCATACGCATCTTTAAAGCCTAATTTCTCAAGCTTCGCCTGCCCTAAGCTCTCTGCAACGTCTAAGGCTGCAAATAGACTTGTACGGCGGTTTATCGTTTCCGATGCCTGGGCAAATAAACCTGATGAATGACTGATAAGCTGCCACGTACTTGCACCCAAGCCAGACTTACCGCGCTCTAAACCTTGTAGCATCCAAGTGTTTTGTGGGTCTAAGTGACCTTCTCTCCTAGCACGCTCATAATAAGCCTTGTATTTCGGCTCAATATGGTTTGTACCTTTACGCCAAGTCTGGATTGCTTTCATAAGCGATTTGGCCGTGATGCCATAATCCTTGCTGTACTGCATAAGGTACGGCAATGTTTGTAAAAATGGCTGTGTTAAGTTCACTAAGCCAAACATTGCAGAAAAGCCCATGTAATACACAAAAGCAAAGTTCTTCACTCCCGCCAATTCTTCTTGCGTATCTAAAGCATAATCTCTTAAACGTACTGCATCCTCTTGGTAAGCTGGGTTACTGATCTCGGTAATTGATTCATCAATTGCTGGGTTGTAAGTCTGGTTAGCTGAATAGCGCGAATTTGACAGTACAAACGAAGCTAAAACCCGCTTCATATCCACATCAAAACCTTTAATACCCTGCCTTTTTAACAAACGCTTTAAGGCGTGGTTGTTTTTTAATGAGTGTTTGATATATGCGGCTTCTGCATCACCAATTGGCAGGCCAGACTCTTTCGCAAATAACGCCACTGTTTCAGGACTTACCCCCTGAAATAGCTTGTATTCAAGTTCATTTAGCTGACTCTTTTCCAGAACATAACCTGCAGGTAAATTAGCTTCATCAAGTTTTTGCTCATTAAATTTAATATTTCGCTCTGACTCGCTCTCAAAGTGCTGTCTATACGCCACTTCGCCTGTAGTCGGGTTATATATGCGGATAAAATATTTACCAAAACGCATTAACGGAACATAACCATCCGCTTTTAGCTCATTAGCTCTGTTATAAACGCGATTAATGCCCTCTGCAGCCGCTTTTCCTGCTTCTGCTTTTTTCGGGTCATTCTTCACCATTTCTACAACTCGACTCATTATCTCCTTGTAGTGTTCGTGAATATCTAAGTCCTTCGCCGCAAGCTCCAATACTTCCTCTGTTGTACCACCTAAATGCTTATAGATATTTGAGAAGGTTGTATTTGCAAACGTATCTAGTGAGCTATCAATCGCACTTCTGATCTCGTTATAAATCCCGATCTGGTCATCATCAAAACCTAGTTTTTTCAACTCTGCTTCTGAATGGCGTTTCGATTGGTCTTGCAACGTGTTTTCAAACATCAAATTGCCGACCTTCTCAATATCTAGGTCAATCTTTGCCTTGCCTAGCGTGCCACCAGTAAACGTATTGCCTAAAGCACGCCCAACTCGCTTAACTTCCTTCACATAATCCGCGCCAGTTTCTAGCTGGGTTAATACCGAAGGCGCAACGTCCATAGACTTTGCTGACGTAAAGGTTACATGGTTGATTTTGTCCTGAACTAAATCAAAAGTTTTCTTAAATTCCCCTGTTTCATCAGTTAAGGACTTGTGCAACATGGTTTGGAATAAGTTTAGTGTTCGCTTACTTAGTGTCTTGGTTCCTTCGGCTCCGCGTAATACCATCCCACCAAAAGCCGTTTTTGCTGCTGTATCCAAAAACTCACGCTGTTTGCTGCGGCTCATGTTTTGTGGATTGCTGTTTTTACTATAACGGCGGCTTTTCGGCGGCGTTGGTGGCGGGTTTTTGGAAACGGTCTTAACCATGCGTTCTGCTAACGCCACAAGGTCGCTAGGGTTTAATTTAAGGTTTAGTCCTAGCTTATCTACCGCCCAAGCCTTAACCGCGCTTAAAATGCGATTTACAAGCCTTTGTGCTGCTGTTGCATTTTGCTGGTTTCTAGCCGCTACTGTAATTAGGTACGGTAAATATTCATCTGCTCTAACACTTGCATCAGATTCACGATCTGCCAGCCTTTTTGCTTCAATCGCTTCTGGATTTCCTGTTTTTACAAGGCGATCAAACTCCAACATTAAGTTTTCATAGGCTTTAGGCTTCAATACGCCTTGCATCCCTACGTGTCCACCTAATTCGTGCAAGAACACTGGAACAATGTTATCTGCTGTAATGGCATCTGCAACAAGTGTTACTTTCCCATTTTCTGCAAAACCTTCAATGCCTTTTTCAGCATAGCTAGGGATAATATTCAGCGTTCCGTTTTTCTCCAATTGAGAAATAACGTCATCACCAAAGCGATTTACAAGCTCTGACCTTACTTGCTCTGGTGTTGAGCCTTGCCCTGTAGAAGCCCTGCGGCTCATTTTAGGTGCTTCATCTTGCTGTGCTTCGGTTTCCTTTTTCTTAGGTTTCAGCTCATCCAGAAGGTCGCTGTGTCGCTGCTTTAAATCGTTTAATTCATCTGTGCGTTCCCACTTTTGGTTTTCAATTTTTTTACGCAAATTAGGTAGCTGCTTTTGCGCTTCATCAATTGAGCGTTTATAGGCTTCAAGCGACAAAGGTAAGCTTTTTAGGTGGTTTAGAATCTTCTGAACCAAGCCTACTGGTGAGCTATCTTGAATATTGAATGAATCAACATTAAAAGCTTCTGCATTGCCTTTTAATTGAATCAAAGCTATGCCAGCAAAAGACGAAGGTTTAGCGATAATTTCAAAACTATTAATATTACCTAAGCTTTGCTCTTTTCCTTTTGCTAAAGCACTATCAATGCCTGTCTTAAATACTTTAGATATTTCCTCTCTTGCACCCTTATCCTCTTGATTGATTTTCTTACCATCATTTGAATAAACAAATTTCTCAGGCTGCTTAATCTCAAGGTCTGGCAACAATCTATCAATAGCTCTCTGGTTTCGCTCAATATCAAGCTCAGTCGTCCGAATTAGGTTTTTGGTGCGGTGAATATCACGATCAAAGTTTTTCTTAGATTCCTCTAAGTCTTTGACCTGTTTTCTAAGCTCCATTTCTTCCAAAATTCTAGGGTCGCCACTAGATGCCGCTTTCATTTCTGCCGCATTTGCCGCTTCGCCAGCAATATCTTCAACGGCGCGAACATTTGTACCCTTGCGTACCTGCTCAATAAATTTAGCCTTAGACTCAATGGTCTGCCACATACGGCTATCAAGGGTTTGCTTGGTTGCATAACGATTAATTTCGATCTCAAAGCCGTTAGGGTCTGCCTTATAGAACTCATTACCCTGTCGAATAATACGCCCCTCACGCTGCTCTAAGTCCGAAGGTCGCCACGGCGCATCTAAATGGTGAAGTGCAACAAGTTTATTTTGCACGTTCATCCCTGCGCCCATTTTGGCAGTAGAACCCATTAGGACGCGAATATCACCACGCTTAACCGCTTCAAATAGTTTTTGCTTCTGTTCTTCCGTGTTGGCATCGTGAATAAATGCAATTTCACTTTCCTTAATGCCTTTTGCAATTAGCTTGGCTTTCAGGTCATCGTACACACTAAAGTCAGAATCTAAGGCTGATAGCTCGTCTGGTGAGAGTTTGTCTAATTCTGCTTGGGCTGCTTCATCCCCTTGATCTGCCAGTTTGATTAGGTTTTCAATTCTGGCCTTTTCTTTTGCTACCGCACCCTTTGGAGTGGATAAGTCACAGAAAACCAACTGTGTGCCTTTTTTAGCATTCCACTTCTTATAGGTTTCAAAGATATTATTTGCGGCCACATTAACCTTTGAGCCTTCGTAATCCTCTGCTGTTGGGTCAATTAGGCGCATATCTAAGGCCGCCTTACGTGCATCACCCATGATTTTAAGCATGTTGTCTGCACCCTTTTCAGGCTTTCTAGGTAGGTTTTCAGTTCTCCACACCAAAGAACCTTCTGGGTACACCTCATTGCCGTTTTCGTCAATCGTTGCCACGCCAATATAATCAGCCTGTGCATCACTACGCTCTACAACAATATTTTGCGGCTTATCGCCTTTAATTTTTGGTGTTCCTAGTGTTTTACCTTCTTTGGCTAATTGGGCGTTAATGTCGTCACGATTCATTACATCGGAAAAACCTAAATAACCCTGCATCAATTCAGGCATGTTCACAAATTTTGCAAAACGGTTAGTTAGTTTGTATTTGCCAGAAGGGGATAGCTCCCAATCACTAACAACTTCGCCAAAAACCTTAGCCCATGCGTCAAATTGATTGATACCTTGCCGTTTTAAACCATCCCAATCTAAATAACGCTGCATGGTAAACATTTCTGCCATAGTGTTAGAGATTGGCGTACCAGTAGCAAAAATAATCTTAGATTTTGGGTTGTTCTGCTGCATGATTTGGATTTTTGCAAATAAATCCTTCGCTTTTTGTGAGCCTTTACCTGTTCCAAGTCCAGCCACGTTCTGCATGGCCGTTGTGAACTCAAGATTTTTAAACTCGTGTGCTTCGTCTAGCATGATTGAATCAATACCAAGCTCATGCCAGTAAATATTATCGGTATCCTTGTTTTCACGATTAAGAAGGTTTTTCTTTTTCTCCTCAAGTGCTTGTCTGCGCTTACCAATATCTTTAGCGTTGCGCGACCTGCCGCCCTTCTGTGCCTTTAACTCTGCTTCAAAAGCCATAAGCTCGGCAATTTCGTTATCAATAAAGGCTTGCTCTTGTTCTGGTGAAATTGAGATTTTTCCAAAAGATGAGTGAGCAATAATAATTGCGTCATAATCACCGTTTGCGATTTTCGCAATGAACCTTTTACGGTTTGCCTTCTCAAAATCTCGCTTCGTTGCTGCCAAAATATTTGCATTTGGATAGAGTAGAACAAAGTCCTTAGCCCATTGTCCGACCAAGTGGTTAGGTACAACGATTAAAGGCTTATTCACGATGCCCATTCTTCGCATTTCCATTGCTGCAGCAACAACGGTAAATGTTTTACCTGCGCCTACAGTGTGGTCATAGAGTGTGGCTTTAGACTGCACTGATCTCCAAACGGCGTTTTCCTGGTGTGGTCTTAGCTCAATAGCACTATTCATGCCATGAAAAACCAAGTGAGAACCATCAAAGTCACGATTGACTGTTGTATTAAACGTATCGTTATAAATACGCTCTAAGGTTTCTCTCCTTGTGTCATCCTGCCACAACCATTCCTTCCACTCGTTTTTGACACGCTCCACACGCTCACCCGCTTCAAGTGTGGCATCTTGGTTGATTTGACTTGTACCATCACTAAAACGGTCATAAATGGTCGGTTTTGTTCCATTTAATGCGTGTGTAAGAATCGTTTTTGTGTCGGCTCTACTGGTTGAGAAGTTTGACTGTGCCAAAACAGATACGCCAGTCGGGTTGATCTCCCATTTGTTTGAATATTTGCCATATTCAGCCTGCGCGTTTGGCGACTCGGTAATATGGCTCACAAAATCAGCAATATACTTTTCAGGAATCCAGTGTGAGCCTATTTTCACATCAATGTCTAAGGCTTCAATATCTTCTGGGATTACCTTTTCCAAAGCCTGTACGTTTCTCTGGTATTGCGGGTTTTTTTGTGCGCTCTCTTTAGCAATCGCAAGTTTTTGTTTCACGTTGCCAGATAGGTATTCATCACGTACCACATAGCCGTTAATAGGGTCATTAAAGATTAACTCCCCAAGCTCTGCAATAATTTCATCTTCGGTCTTTCCGTATAGCTGCTGCATGGTTTTGGTGTTCACATAACCATGTCTGTTTAATGACTCTGTTAGGGCATCTTGAGCATTACTTACACTTTCAACCAGTGATACTGGTACTTGTGTTCGCTTGGTGAAAATAGCTGCCTTTTCTGCGCTAGGCTTTCTAAATTTCTGCCCTGTTGAGTTGGCTACTGCAGCCGATACACCTTGATCATATTTATCTTCAAGTGCTGATAGTTGCGCCCAATTTGGGTCATCACGCATTAAAAGTGCATTGGTGCGATTATTAATAAAACCATGCTCTTTCACAAAAGCATCATAAATTTGGTTTAATTCCTTGCGCGAAGCTTCGATCTGTCTATTGGTTGCATTTTTATCAAGCTGTAGAGTTCTCAACTCAGATAGTTTCTCTGCAGTTTGAATCATGCCGATAGTTCTACTTCTTGCCTTTTCGTTGGCAAATTCAACCTTATTAGACTGCTGTTCACCCATCACATCAGGTAAACGCTCATAAACTTCACCATCAGCATCAATGAATCTTGAGCCAACTTTTACGGCTGAAATATCACGAACAACAGTTTGTCTTACTTCGTCAAAGTCTTGGCTCTGTTCTGCCTTAAAAACATCCTTTGGTAAACGCTCAATCGCTTCATTTAATAGTGCTTGCGTATCCTGTCCATCACGCTTAATTAGTGCTGGCTCACCATCTTGGTACATGCTGCCGTATGCACCAAAATCCCCAAGCATGTTTTCAGGGTGACGTACAAAATACTCGTTTAACGGTACGGTATTCCCATCTTTGTCTTTGTAGTTTTTAACATCAAGCCAAGATTCACCAGTTATGGCTTCACCTTCTGCCCTTTTGCGAAGGAAAATAATATCTGTTGTAACCTGTGTGCCTGCATTAGATAAAAACGCATCATTTGGCAAACGGATAGCCCCTACCAATTCAGCACGATCTGAAATATAAGCACGCTCCTTATCACCAATCTTGTCTAAGAATCTATTTGTCACCACCATAGCCAATACGCCATTTGGCTTAACGCTATCAATAGATTTGGCAAAGAAATAATTGTGTAGGTTGAAGCCATTAATTGCAGGTCTTACAAGATCAGTGATTTTATTAGATGAAAACGGCGGGTTACCTATCGCCACATCAAAGTAATTATCAATGGTTTGGTAATCTTGGAATCCCATAGGTGCTTTAATACTGGCTTCTGGGTATAGGTTTTTAGCAATTGCACCTGTGATATTGTCTAATTCTACGGCGTACAATCTGCTGGCCTTACGCATATTTTTAGGCATAAGTCCAAAGAAGTTACCCACGCCTACGGCTGGCTCTAAAACCCGACCTTGTGAAAAACCAAAATACTCTAAGGCTTTCCACATAGAATGAACAATCTCTGGGCTGGTGTAGTGTGCCGCAATACTGGAATCTACCGCCGCATCATATTCATCTTCGGTTAAAAGCGACTCAAGCTCTGCAACTTCCTTTGCCCAGCCTGTTGAAACAGAACCATCCGCACGCCTAAATGCTTCTGGCAATCCACCCCACCCAACAAATTTAGATAGGGTTCTTTGCTCTACTTTGGTCGCTGGCCGATTCTCAGCTTCAAGTGTCTTAATTACTTTGATTGCTTCGATATTGGCTTTAAATTTGGTCTTTTTGCCACCTTTTGCAATTTCGTTTTCATCAATAACAAAAGCATCTACTGGTGCGTTATCAGCGACAACGGCTTGTTTAGGGTTTAATCCTCTATTGCTGTCGTTTCCTCTGGTAGAAATAGGTACTTCTCCCGAACCATCTCCCATGCTTCGTGTGGAGTCAGCCCCTCTCGTTCCAGTTGGTACACTTCCTCGAATGTCATCTCTGCTGCTTCCTGTAGCTTCTGCTGCAGAATCCCCTTGTTCACGTACTCGCGGTACATCTTCGGTAGGTGTTCCTTCCAGTGTGCCTTCGCTTCTCTCGTCCAGTTGCTTAGTGCTGCCATTGTCTTGCTCCTGTGTTTCAGTCTTTTTCGCCAAAATATCGGCATAGCGTTGTGCGCTGTTTACATACTTCTGTTTTTCATCATTCCATTGACTCGCATTTGATGAATCAACATCAATCAGTTTATCAATAGCGCGCACAATACGCTCGTAATGATTTTTACGCCCTTCTACGTCTTTGGTATCAACCAGACTAGCGTCCTTTGCTGCATGATAGTCTTTTAAAGCAGATTTAATCGCTTCGTTTTTGTCAAAAACTTCATATTCAATTCCGCGATCAGCACCATATTCAAAACCACTAGGCGTTATAGTTACACTCTCAGAAACAAATACACCCAAAGGGTCTAGGTATGATCTAACCCCTCTTTCATCCTCATAAACTTCATGGCCATACTTGTTTTTGCCTAGCAATGTTCTGCCCTTCGGTTTACTTTCCGTTTTATTCTTGAGTGTTTTTTCAAGCTCAACGGCTAATTTTTCCGCTTGCTCTGCATTTTCTTTATAGTATTTAACAGAAGGCGGGTCATTGATAGCGTCTGCCACTTTTAGGTTGGCATCACGCTCTTTTCTATAATGTTCAATAGCCTTTGGAATATCGCTATAATCAACATCCTCAGCCTTAATAGCTCTTAATTCATCTAAGGCTTGCTGTGCTGGGTCTTTAGTTTGCTTTGGTGCTTCCTGTTTAGGCTGCTCAACCTTAATACTGTCACCTTCTGCTGACTTTTTACGCAAAATAAATTGTGAAGGTTGGAGTTTTATAACTTCGTGTGATAACTCTAAGCCATTTTTCTTTAATGCTGTGTTTGCTGCTGACTTATTTGCAAAAGGCTTTCCATCCGATGCGCGTCCAATATCACCCTCTTTGGCTCCATCTGGTAGATTTACTTCGGGTGTAGAGTCTGCTAAATTTTTAATGTCAGCTACGGGTTTATACCCTAAGTGATTAGCATAGGCGCGCGGCACAACGTCATAGTATTTGTTTTCGCCATCACGATTAGACAACTGGATTGCCTGCTCTCTGGTCATTTTTGGTAGATCAACAAAACGCCCACCATCCATAGCTAAAACATAGTCATCTTCAATTCTTTGCCATTGCGCTTTTTTGCCTTTAGTTTTTGGCAGATATATTGCACGTTCCTGATTGCTTCCAACCCCAACCCTATCTGCTGTAGGCAAATATTTAAAATCACGATCAAGATAGTTATCTTTTGGATCAGGCTGAATTGAAGCAATTTCTTCCTCTGTGATACCTAATGCCTCGATCATGTCCTGAACTTCGGCACGATTTCCACTTAAAATAGAGGTCGCCATTCCCTTTAAAGCAATATCTTTAACATGGTTTTTAGCTTTATTTTTTTGGGTCGCATCAGAATTATTCTGCAACTCATTATTAGGTGGCACATCATCTGGCGCAATTGTTGGTTGTGATGAAGCTGTATCAGAATTGGCCGCTTTCACAACGTCCGCAACTTCCTTTAATACTTCTGAGCGTGGTCTGCCTTTCGCCACTTCTTCATTAATCAATTGTGGTTTGATTTTTGGGTTGTTGATATGAGCATCTTTGATCTTTTCAGCAAAGGTAAATTCTTTGCTAGGCTCTGGCGTGATTGGCTCTATGTTCTGTTTTTGCGCTGCTTGTGGCTTAGTAATAGGCGTTCCGATAGGTGGAACAGCACTAATTAGATCATCAAACGCCTGTTCGCTTTCAAAATCCTCAATCGGTGCAACGGACTTTGGTTGAACTGTAACAAGCCCTTCGCCCCGCTTAACAATTTCGTGGCTTTCCTTCAGATTATTTGATTTTAGATAATCATTAGCTCGAATATAGTTTGAAAAGGTTTTAGGTTGGCTAAAATCTACTGTCTGTTCTTCTGGTTGAGTCTGATTTGCTACTGGCTCAACTGGATTAATAGATTCTGGTACATCAATACCAAAATCCCTTAAATTAGGGTCATTTGGTGCTGGCTTGTTGTTTTGTTTAGGCTGATAACCAAAATCAGTTAAGTTCGGGTCATCTGGAATGATGCCTGATTGCTCTTGCTGAATAGGCTCAAATGTTTCAGGGTCAATCTCTGTCGCACCACTGAATACATCATCTTGCGGCTGTAATGATTGCTCTACCTGCTGCTGTACGTGATTATTTACGATACCAGATAAGCTTGGTTTCTTTCGTACATCTCTATAGCGTGGAATGGATTGAATTAAGGACTGTGCGTAGTCTGGTTCGATATTGCCTAAAGCTAAGGCATTCTCGACCATATTAAAAGCTGCATCATCATCACCAATAGCCGATAATCTAAAAACTTCATTTCGCATTGGGTCTGTTTTAATTTGCTGCGCTTCTTCTGCTGAAAGATTACCCTTGCTGATAGCGTCCTGTACCAAAGTTGCAGAATCCATCGTGTTCAGATTATTAACACGGTGTCTAGGTGCTGGTAATGACAACTGCTCTTGTTCTTGTGGTTGCACTTCTTCTACTGGTGCTACTTCTAGTTGAGCGTTTTCCTGTTGTTGAGATTGATTTTTTGCTTGTTCTGCAAAGCGATTCACAAAGTAAGGTACTTCAACTCCATATTGCTCGTATGCGTTTTTAACTTTTGCTGCTTCTGTAGCAATATTGCCTAGATTTGTTGTTGCGCTATTAATCGCTTCTTGGTCGCCCAACTGGATTGCGTCTGATAGCTCTTTACGTGCTGCGGCTTCTTCTTGGCGTAAACGGTTAGTCTGGTTGCGTAAATCAGTGGCAATGGACTTAGCTCTCCGGATTTGCCTAAAGAGCACGGCTACACGCTTGAACCAACATATCCAACAGTTGGCTGAGCTAACCTTCTCCGTCCCCACATCGCACTATTGATCGGTACAGGAATATTGACCTGTTTCCCATCAGCTACGCATCTCTGCCTCGCCTTAGGGGCCGACTCACTCTACGCCGATGAACGTTG
>OGWO01000031.1_pt1 | contig 12787 bp, 19 predicted proteins | sample 1576001 | NCBI WGS metagenome assembly OGWO01 (sample SAMN07581522, study PRJEB24739) | freshwater metagenome | place: Singapore | collected 2015-01
TTCCCAGTCACGATAAACCTAGCAGGGCTATTCTTTTATCTTAACTCAAAATCTGATCTTGTCAAGTACCGTTTATCTGAATAATTTTTAAGTGCTTGTATTTCAAATTAATTTAGTTTTGTTGTGTGTGCGTGTTAGTGACACTTAGAAAGTGATGCTTATTGTTGGTATATTTTTGTGTTGGTACACCATACTGTATTACAACCTACTGTGTGCAGCATCGTACTTTCTATCCTTACAGAAATACAAGAGAAATAGGCTTAAAATCAACGATTCTTACTAAAGACACATAATCCATCACATCAACCTCTATCGTTGAAATTTGAACGCTGTTTCTTATGTTTTTATAAAGTATTAAATTGTTGTTGACAGAATCTCTAGGTGAGTGTAGTATTGCGGATATACAAAGACGTTCTAAGGAGAACAAATATGAATGGGTTATCTTGGAAAGATGGTGATGTTTACAGATGGGCGTGGAATGAATCTGAATACAATAAACGTAAAGACTTAGCTAATTTGTATTGGTGTGAATCACAGATAGCTATTGTTCGTGGTGACTTTTTGGAAGATACGTTTTGGTCTGGTGGTTGCCAATCTAGGTGTTTTAAAAAGGATGTAGTACAAGAGATGTTAAGTTTGACATATCTGGGCAACATTAATGATTACACACCTTGTCGTAAAGAAGATCAGGCAATGTATGACGATAAAGATTTCTTAAATCTGACACATGCTAATAATCGTGGTGAATACTACTTAAAAGTAGGGGCTGTCAAATCCAAAGAAAAGATGATCAAAGTTACCAAACGTAACGCTTTGAAGTTAAGGTACAAACTAGAGTCTGCTAAAAGAGCTTTAGAGTGGGAATTAGATAAACTTAAGAACGTCAATGAACTCGATTACGCTTATGGTATTGAAGATGTTTCATTACACGATAATTCTTACTTAGATGAAGATTTCTATTTATTAAATTTAGGAGATTGATTATGAACGAACAAGCAATGAAAGGTCTTGCTGAATACAGAGAGAAAGTTGCAAGCGGAGAGATTGAAGTTGTAAGATTAAACCCAATTGAAAGATCAAACGCTAACCCAAAAAGTTTACGTTTAGCAATAAATGCTATGTGTTTTTCGTGCTTCGGTTGTGAAGGCTCTACCCAAGAGATTAAAAACTGTAGTGACTATAAATGTCCTTTACATAAAGTAAGACCTTACCGTTGATTTTGATAGGAGATATAAATTGAGTAAGCAATTTGAAAAAGAATTAGTAGCGGGTACTGTACTTGGAAAATTTCCGTGTGGGTCATGTGGTTCGCAGGATAATTTAGTTGTATATGTTAAACAAAACGAACAAGGGGAAGATTACCTCGATGCTAGTTGTTTTACACCTAACTGCGAGAACAAATATATGACAGAAGCTATGTTGAAAGAACAAGGAGTATTAGACGAAAATACGGTTATTCCTAAAGTAAAACCTGTAGTTAAAACAGCTATTACAAAAGCTGAGTATAAGGCTCTAATAGCTCGTACAAGCCACGATACTACACAACCTGATGGTAGTTTATACCGTTCTATTAAACCTGAAACAGCGCACTTCTACGGTCACTTGTTTGAGCGTGATTCTAGCGGTAAGATTATTAGAACATACTACCCTGAAACTAAATCGACATTCAAAGGTGAGTTAAATTCTTTACGTGGTTACAAGTCACGAGATTTACCTAAAGCGTTTGGTCGTCACAACATTGGTATAGTTGGTACTAGCAATGATCTAAGTGGAAGTCACAAGTTTACCTCTGGTGGTAAATGGATTCTAATTGTAGCTGGAGAGGAAGATAAGTTAGCTGCTGCACAAATGCTACGTGACTATCAAGTTCAACGTAAGCAAGAAGATTATGACCGTATTGCTGTTGTTGGTATTCATTGTGGTGAGGGTAGTTTAGCTAAAGTTTGTGCTAACAGTTATGATTTCCTCGACACATTTGAAGAAATCATCTTATGTATGGATAATGATGAAGCAGGACGTAAATCTGTTCAGGAAGCTATTAAAGTATTGCCCGAAAACAAAGTAAAGGTAATGACTACATCGTTAAAAGATTGTAGTGAAATGCTCCAGCAGGGTAAGCAGAAACAGTTTATTTCTGATTTCTACAGCGCAAAACCTTTAATTGAGACAGGTATTAAATCTGCATCAGAAGCAGCACAAGGTATTGAAGAATATTTGTTAGCTGAGAAGATTACATTACCTCCTCACTTGCACCGTGTTCAAGATGCTTTACGTGGTGGGATTCGAAGTACAGGAGCGATTGTTAATATTATTGGTAATACATCAGTAGGTAAGACATTCTTCAGTGATGTTCTTGTGCATCATTTTATTTTTAATAGTCCTTTGAAACCGACTATTTTAAGTATTGAGCGTACTGCTGCTGAATTAACATTAGATTTGTATTCGTACCATTTAGGTCAAAACCTAACTTGGTTTGAAGAGGGAGCTGACGCTTTAGAATACTTACATAGAGATGATGTAAAAGATTTATGTAACAATATGCTTGTAGATGAGTTTGGAGAGCCTAGATTTTGGATTATTGATGACAGAGAGGGGACGATAGACGTTTTAAAGAAACAGATTGAACGAGCTGTTAAGCAAAATGGTTCAAAGCTTATTATCTTAGATGTGCTTACTGATGTAATTCGTTCTCTACCTTTAGATGAGCAAGAGTCATTCTTACAGTATCAGAAACAGATGAAAAAAGAAGGTATTGTATTTGTTAATATCTTACACACTCGTAAACCTAGCAACGAAAAAGGTGAGCAAGGGTTTAAGCGTGTTAACGAGTATGACATCTTAGGTTCTGGAAGTATCCCACAATCTGCTGATGTTAATATTGTGTTGAATCGCAATAAAATGGCTACTGACCCTGTTGAACGCAATACAACATACGTTGATATTCCTAAGTGTCGTGGTGGTTTAACAGGTAGTGATATTTGTAAACTCTATTATGACCCAATGACACGGAGACAATACGATTTGGATGATTGGTTAGTTCAACAGAAAACAAACTTTTAAAATAGGTTGTAACACAGAAACAGATAGTGTATATTCCATACATTGTCTGTTTTTGCATTTAAAAAGGAGTAAATTGTGTCAACAGAAAAGAATTACATTGATGGTGACTGGCTGTACGATATTGAAACATATCCTAACTGCTTCACGTTAGCTATTTCATCTTCTGATGGTAAGCATGTTCGTGTATTTGAGGTATCAGATCGAATGAATCAAACACAAGAGATTTTGAATTGCTTACGTTATTTAGCACAAAAGAAACAACGTATGGTTGGATTTAACAACTTAGGGTTTGACTACCCTGTTCTACACGCAATTATGGAACAGGCTAAAGAAGCTAAACGTAACAATGTTGAATATGTTATTGATGCTAGTTGGGTTTACGATATTGCTATGGCTCAAATTCAAACAGCTCGTGATGGGTTTGCTAAAGTGATTAAATCAGAGGACGAAATCATTCAGCAAATTGATTTGTTTAAGATTAATCACTTTGACAATAAAGCTAAAGCTACTTCACTTAAAATCTTAGAGTTTAACATGCGTTCTGAGAATATTGAAGATTTACCATTCCCTGTAGGTAAGCATTTAACAAATGAAGAAATTGATGTTCTCAAGTTTTATAACCTACATGATGTAGCTGAGACTAAGAAGTTTTACCATCATAATGTAGGTGCTATTAAACTTCGTGAAGACTTAACTAATAAGTACGGATTTAACTGTATGAATTTAAGCGATACTGATATTGGTACACGATTCTTTATGCAGAAGATTGAGAAAGTTAAGCCTGATGCTTTCTATAAACAAACCCCTTACGGTAGGCAGAAGAAACAAACAAAACGTAATAAGATTGTTATTAAAGATTGTTTGTTTGACTATTTGAAGTTTGAAACAGAACATTTTAAATCTTTGCATAAATGGTTTAGTCAGCAAGTTATTATAGAGACTAAAGGAGTTTTCTCAGATATTGAAGAAAGTAAACTCGGTGATCTTTCTAAGTATTGTGAGATGGTGACGAAGAAGGTTAAGTTTAAGTCTAAACCAACAGAAAAAGATTTAACATTGTTCAAAAAAGAACACCCTTTAGGTTGGGTTGAAGAACAAGAGTTAAAGGTGATGGAAATTGTAAGAGATAGTGATGGTAATATTGTTAAAGAAGATTATCTTGATGATAACGGAGTTCTAAAATCAAGAAGTAAGAAAGTACCTAAAGTTTCTTATTATGGATGTTACAACATTGCTGAAACCTTGAACGTAGTGTTTAAAGATTTCAGAGTTGATTTAGGCGTGGGTGGACTTCATGGAGCGAAACGTGGAACAATAAAGGAAACAGAAACGCATTCAATTATGAGTTATGATGTTGCTTCAATGTATCCGAACATAGCAATTGCTAACCGCGTATATCCAGAACATCTTGGTGAATCATTCTGTGATAGTTATGAGGATTTCTACAATGAACGTAAGAAGTTTCCGAAAGGTACACCAGAGAATTTAGCCATCAAGCTAGGTTTAAACAGTGTGTACGGAAAGTCTAATGATAAATATTCACCTTTCTTAGACGCTATGTATACGATGAAGATTACAATCAACGGACAATTAAGTTTGTGTATGTTGATGGAACAGATTGTATTAAGATGTAATGCTCGATTGATTATGGCTAATACTGATGGTTTTGAGTTTTATATTGAGAAATCAAAAGAAGATTTAGCTAAATCAATCGTTGCTGATTGGGAGAAAGTTGTAGGTCTTCAGATGGAATTAGCTATGTATAAAGCAATGTATGTACGAGATGTAAATAACTATCTAAGTGTGTATGATGATTCTAGTGTGAAAATGAAAGGTGCTTATGAGTATTTAGATTTAGCTTGGCACAAGAACTTTTCAGCGTTAGTTATTCCAATGAGTGTTTATAAACACGTAATTGAAGGAATAGATTATCGAAAATTTATTAACGAACATAAAGATGCTTATGATTTTATGTTGCGTGTTAAAGTACCTCGTAATTGTAGTTTAGTTTTGGTTGATGAAGAATCAGAAACTGAAAAGAAATTACAAAATGTGTGCAGATATTACCCTTCTGTTGAAGGGGGAAAACTTATTAAGATTATGCCTCCTTTAGAAGGAAGTGTAGATTTTCGTAGAATGTCTGTGGAAAGTAACTGGAAAGTAAAACCTTGTAATAATATGAAAGAGTTCGATTGGAATATTGATTATGATTACTATATCCAAGAGATTGAGAAACTTATTGAACCGTTTAACCAACAAATCACATGGGAGGAGTAATGACTTGTGGAATTTACGCAATACGTAACTTAACAACAAACAAGGTATATGTAGGAAAATCTATTAATATTGAGAGTAGATTTTCTGGACATAAATCAATGCTAAGGTCAGAAGTTAGGAGTAAAGATTGTAATAGGTATCTGTTCAATGCTTTTAAGAAGTATGGAGAAAATGATTTTGTTTTTGAGATACTGGAAGAAGTTGTAAACCCTACCGAAGATGAATTGACTGACTTAGAACTATCTTGGATGATTAAGCTTAAATCTACAAATAAATCTTTTGGTTATAATTTAAGGATGGACTCATCAACTAAGTGTTTTGTTCATGATGATACTAAGAAGCTTATCTCTGAAAATAACACAGGTGAAAAGAATCCTAATTACGGTAATAAGTGGACAGATGAACAAAAGTTAAGAGCTTCTGAGATAGCTAAAAGACTTAGAGAAGAAGGTGTGTATTCCAGTGAAGAAACTTTAAAGAAATGGTCTGAATCTGCTATTAAATTTTGGAGAGATAATCCAGAAAAGAAGAAGGCTATGGCTGAGAAAGTTTCTAAAAAGAAAACAATTTACACTTTCTTACAGTATACAAAAGAAGGAGTGCTTGTGAAAGAGTGGAGTTCTATGTTACAAATAATACAAGAACGCCCTGAATATCATGATAAAGCTATTTATGGTTGTTGTAGTGGTACAAAGAAATCTTATAAAGGTTTTATTTGGAAAAAGAAACTTAAAGGAGAAACAGATGGAAATTATTAAACGAGTAACAGATAAACGTAAACGTACTTGGGAGTGCTTTGTAGATCGTAGTTACTTTGATATGTACTGTGTTAAGGTTGAGGGAGATAGGGATTTTAATTCTCCCTTATCTTTTCATTTTTGCACTGTAACAGAAGCTTGTGATTTTATGAATTTGTTAAAAGATTCACATTAAGGAGAGGTGAGATGAGTAATAATGTTTATGTAGATACAGCAAACGATAGTTGGTGCAATCGAGTTAAAGAGAAAATAACCGAATTGCAGAGATTAACACATAGGACAGATTTCACCTGTCCTTTACAAGTGCAGATATACAATGATGTTGTTAACTCTATCAAAGTCACTGTACCAATGATTTCAGAAATTACACTAGAATGGAAACAATATGAAATCTAATTCTTTATATGAATTAACCGTAGATGAAACACATATGAACATCATTATTAGAGCTTTGAGTATTTTCAAACACTCAACCTATGATGATATTTATGATGAAGTTGTCGATGTGCCTAAAGCTATAGAAGAAATTAAAATAGCTTCTGATATTCAAGCTGTGTTAAAACACCAATTAGGACTAACTAGACATAATCCAAAGCAAACCTCTAATACTACAGGTTTAATGTGGTGTAAAGAGATTGATCTTGACGAGCAAGCTTCGTCTTATGACGAGGATGCTTTTGATCAACATAACGATATCCATGACCACACTGTTTCAGAGTTATTACATAAAGCTTGGGACAATGTTAAAGACAAACATTGGGATACGATTAAACGAATGGGAGATAAATAATATGAATGATGCTGTTACTTTTGCAATGTTATGGTGTGAGATAATGCTTACAAAAGGTTATGTAATTAATAATACACCTGAACAAATATCAATAGTGTCTAAGATGTACGATGACTGGTGTGAGAAATTCTACAGAGGAACTGTGTGGGAATACGATTCTCCTGATCGAACAGAACTTGTTTTAGGTATGTGTGATTATTTAGAGAAAAATATTTAAAATATTTTCAAAAAGTAGTTGCAAAGCAAAATTACTTAATGTAATATAACCATATTGTCACAAGGCAATAAATTAAATATCAACCGAATAAAGGAAATTAAATTATGAGTTTTTCACTAAAACCACAAGGTAACACAAACCCAAACTCAAGCAACGCTCCACAAGTTGATTGGAATGCGATTAATCGACAAGTTGAAACAGATAACCACACAGCAATCATTTCTCAAATTGTTGATCTTGGGGTACATACTCCTCCGTTATCTGCAAGTATTGAGAAATCAACTGATTTTGATACACGAGAAGAAGCTGAAGCTTTGGTTTCGCAAGTTGAAACAATGTTGAAGAAGTCAGACTTTGAGAAAGTTAAGATTACAGAACAGGGAGATAAGTTCATTGTAAACGCTCAAGTACGACAACCTAAAGATCGCCAAGAGATTGCAGTATTTGCTGACCTAGTTGGTAATATCGTAGACTACGGTGATGAGATTGGTAAGAAACCATTTCGAGTTATGCTAAATAAATCTTGGAAAGGTGAAATTCGAGGGTTAGGTTTAACTGTTGTACCACCTCAATCTGGAAATGTATGGACATTCGCTGCAAGCTCTATGCTTACTGAACTTGCAAAAGTTACACGACAGAACACAATTACTGATGGTTCTGTTAAGAATGATCTAAATAACATCGGATTGATTTTAGGTAAATCTTTGATGGTAGACATTGTTAAAGTTGAAGATGGTGATAAAGTTTATGTTAACGTCAAAGGTATTTCATCTGTACCATCGGCTTTAGCTAAAATGATTGACTACTCTTTAGTGAATCCTGTAGGTATCTCTTTTGATGATGTTACTGTAGAATCTCTTAAAGCTGCTGGTATTCGTGGTAATGTTATTAAGAAGATTAAACAAGCTAACAACTATCAAGGTAGTAAGATGCAGAAAGCTATTGAAGAGTATGAAGCTCTGAATCGTGGTAATGGTGGTGATTCTGTAGAGCAGCCAGTTGTTAAACAACCGAAGCCACAAGCTGCACCTGAAACTAAGCCAGCAGATTTAGATGATACTATTCCGTTCTAAGGTGTAATATGAAAGAGAAAGTGTGTTTTAAGTGCAATACTCTTAAACCGCTTTCTGACTTTTACAAGCATAAGCAGATGGGAGATGGACATCTTAATAAATGTAAATCTTGTACAAAGAAAGATGTCCATAAACATCGTGAAGATAATCTTGAAAAGATCAGAGAGTACGACAGGAATCGCCCAAACAAAGCTGAACGAATATCTAAAATGACCGATTACCATAGGGATTATAGAAAGAAAAATCCAAACAAGCGTATTGCACATACGTTAGTGAACAACTACATACGAGATGGAAAGTTGGAAAGGAGATCGTTTTGTGAAACGTGTAATAGTGATTTTCATGTAGTCGCTCACCACAACGATTATTTAAAACCTTTTGATATTACGTGGTTGTGTGAAGTTTGTCACAAAGCTTGGCACATTAAGAATGGTGAAGGTTTGAACGGTAGTTGACCGTTCTAATGTTATAATGTAACAACAAGAGAATGTACGTGTAAATGTGCATTCTCTTAAATAAACTAATTTAAAGGAGATATATTATGAGCATTCAAATTACAGATTCAGAAATGATGGAAGAGATTGAATATGGTAGCGACACTTGGGAAGTTGTTGAGGAAGGTGATTGGACACAATGTTACAAGTACCAACACAAAGAATCAATTGTAAAACATATTCCAACTGGAAAGTTTTATCAATATGAAGTAAGTCGTTCAGGAAGTCCATTTACTGATTGGTACTACTCTTACGAAGATGGTGATTACCCTGCTTTATGTGAAGTTGTACAAGAAGAAAGAACAATTGTACAAAAATATTGGAAAGTTGTGTAAGGAGACATAAATGCTACTTAAAGAATATGTAGAAGGTTTAGTTAAATTACTAAACGATGACCCTGAATACGGTGAGCTAGAAGTTTGGACACGCTCTGACGATGAAGGTAATTCTATTTTACCAATGTATGAAGGTAGTGATTCAGCTTTTGTAGAGAAAGAAGTGCATCGAGAAACCGATGAGTATGTTCTTTCAGATCATTTGAAAGAGTACCTAGATTATTATAAAATTTCTGTAGAAGAGTTTGACAAAACACACAAACAAGTTATTTTATTTTAAGGAGTTGTAAATGACATATTGGCAATACCGAGTTGGTTATCGCACCTACGAACAAAATAACGGTGTGCAAGCTACAGAGTACGGAATTGTAGAAGCATACTTTAATGAAAAAGATGAATTGCAATTCGTTACATCAGAGTTTCAATACCCTTATGGTGAAAACTTAGATGACTTGTTATGCGATCTTGATTACTTTAAACAAGCAGGTGAGTTACCACCGATTGATTTAGACAATGTAAAGTTTGTTGATTTTGATTTTTCAATTGATGAATTTAACGATATTAAATAAAGGAGATATAAATGAATCTTACACGAACCAAAGAAATCTTAGAGCAATTAGTCCGTATTCACAGCGAAAAGAATTTACTTGACGAAGAGCTTAAAGATATTAAAGAAGTTGTTGAGCAAGAGCTTACAGAAGTTAAGTTTGCTGATCTTAATAAGATTGCTTCATTAAAAGCTAAACAGAAGTTAGGTGAAACGATTTCTAAAATGCAAGATTTCACAGATTTAGCTGACGCTTTACACGGTTAATATGTTTTACACAAGGGATACATTCTTAGTTGGTGTATCCCTTTAATTGTTTATTAGGAGTAAATATGTATTCTATTGATGATTATAATTTCAGTGTGTTTGACCCAAACAAAAAATATCATTTACACATTGATGCAGATACATTAATTATGGCGTGTGCTGTTGTGATCGACAAAGACCCTTGTGTTGTTAAACATCATCGAAGTGGTAGAAAGAAAACATTTGAGTCTTTCTCTGCTTTTATTGATTTCTTAGAAAATGATGAAAAAGGAAAGAAATTTAAGTTACAAGATTTTGATGTACCTTGCATCGGCTTCGCTTTCTCAAATTTCAACAGTAAATTGAAATCTGTTTTAGATCATAAGTGGATTGGTAGCTATACCTTGTATGTTGGTGGTCAAGGTAACTTCCGTAAAGAGCTTTATCCTGAATACAAAGCAACAAGACAGAAATCCCCACCAATGCGTAAACTTGTACACGATTATGTATGTTGGAAATATAAAGAACGTGTTGTACAAGCTCATGGGTGTGAAGCAGAGGACTTTTGTTTAGCTTCTGTTTTGGAAGATATTGATAATCATGTTTGTGGGATGGTAGATAAAGATTTAACAACACAATCGGGATTATTCTTTAACTATCAGAAGATGGAGAAAGGTGTGTTCTTTATCGGTAAAACACAAGCGTTCTATAACTTGTGTTGTCAGCTTTTACACGGTGATTCGACAGACCACATCTTCGGAATAACCCACATAACAGAAGAACTAAAGCAAAAGTATGGTATTAAGACAAAATCAATCGGAGCAAAAACAGCAGAGAAGTTATTAGAAGATGTTAAACATTGCAAACTTCTAATGAAAGAAAGACTTATTGATGTGTATAAACTTTCTTATGGTGACGAGTGGAAAGATAAGCTGCAATTCATAGGTAGTTTAGTTTTCATTTCAAAAGTTAGCGGTGAATACTTTGATATTAATAAATTTACAAAAGGAGTTAGTTGTGAAACCTAAAAACCACACTGAAGCAAAAGAGAAGTATTTAGGTAAAACTTTTCAATCAAATAATCACGGTTGCTTTAAGATTATTGGGTATACGTCTTCAACCGAAGTAGACGTAGTTTTCCTAGAGACAGGTTTTAAAACAACAACACATGTGGGTTTAATTACACGAGGAGAAGTTAAGGATTGTTTTAAACCAACTGTACAAGGTTTTGGTATCATTGGAACTGAAAATGTTCGTGATAATGAAGGTGTTATTTTAGAAACGTATCGTAAATGGGAATCAATGATAGGACGTGTCTACAGTAAATCTGTTAAAACTGATGTCAATAACCCTTATTACGACACTTCCGTATCCGAAGACTTTCGTTGGTTTAAAGATTTCAAAGAGTGGTGTGAAAAACAGATAGGTTTTGGTAATAATGGGTGGCACTTAGATAAGGATATTCTTGTAAAAGCGAATAAAGTCTACTCTCCTGAAACTTGTTGTTTTGTACCAGTAGAGTTAAACAGTTTGTTAGTCAACAACAGGGCAACAAGAGGCGAGTTTCCTGTTGGTGTACACTATGATGAAAGTCGTGGTAAGTTTCAAGCATACATTCGTGTTTACGGTAAAAGAAAACACTTAGGTCGTTTTGACACACCAGAATCAGCCTTCCTAGCATACAAAGAAGCTAAGGAGCAATACATCAAAGAGGTAGCTAACAAATGGAAAGATCAGATCGACCCGAAAGTTTACGAAGCTTTAATGAAATATGAGGTGGATATTAATGATTGAAATTACTAAACAACAAGGTTACTTCTACCTAAGACACATTGTACAAAGTTATATGCTTGGTCAAGGGTGGGGAAAGAAAGATGAACATTACGGTTGGGCGTTCTCTGTTAAAGAGTGGCAAGAGTTAGAAGAACATATTGAACGATTAGAACTACCTTCAGGTTATTATGATTTGTGCGATCTTCTAGGAGAATCGTATAGTATGGAGTATAAAGGTAATGATTGACTTAAACACCGAGTTCAAACGCATGGCAGAGGAGTTTGAGATTTCAGACAAAGAAGTTTTATCTTCTGTTCGTACAATGATTCGCTCAATGTGGGGAGATTCTGTGTTTAAAACAGAGTTTCTAAAACGTAATTCTGAATTGATTGTTAATGAAAACCCTCGCAGTAAGAAGCGTTACCCAATGGTTAGGAAGTACCGTTGTGCGATATGTGGTGAGTTATTCGGTTCAACAGAAATCGAATTAGATCATATCGAATCTGAAAATACTTTAACTTCTTATGAACACATTAACGATTTTATGACTAACATCGTCCTAACTTCACCCGATAAGTTACAGGTGCTATGTAAGGATAAAAAGAGTAAGAAGCTGGGTGTAACTCGGTTTGGTTGTCACTCTATTAAAACCTTCTCAGAAAGATATGGTGTTGATTTTGATACAGCTAGAGCAGAAAAGGAAGCGTTGCAATTAATTAAACAAAAAGCTGATAAAACCTATTGTGTAGAAAATGGTTTAGTAGTAGAATCAACACAATCAGCAAGACGTAAAGCTATTGTAGAATTTAAATTATCTCAATTAAAGGAGAAAGAGTTATGAAGTATAAAGTTGGTGATAAAGTCAAGATTGTTCAATTCACAGAAACTTACCTAGACGCACCTGAAGAAACTATTGGTAATGTTGGTACAGTTGGTGCTATCAGATTAGATCAAGACGATCACATTTACCGCGTAACATTTGAAAATGACCCTGAAGGTTGGAACTACAAAGAAGATCAACTTGAACATATTGATGGGATGAAGAATGTTCAAGTTAAACAATTGTATGTATTGTGGGTTTCAGATGAAGGTGATAAGAAGTTAATTCCGAATCACGAATACGATGATTTTAAGAGTAAGCTACGAGAAGCTGAGTTATTGCTTGACAATGAAGTTTTATATACAGCACCAGAAGATCAATGTGAAGATCGTATAT
>OGWO01000032.1_pt1 | contig 12640 bp, 7 predicted proteins | sample 1576001 | NCBI WGS metagenome assembly OGWO01 (sample SAMN07581522, study PRJEB24739) | freshwater metagenome | place: Singapore | collected 2015-01
TCCTACACTCTTTCCCTACACGACGCTCTTCCGATCTGAACAGTTTGACCTTCGAATCACTGACGCATCCGGAAGAGTTTTAATGTCAAAAAACAGTACGAATCAAACCAAAGTGGATGTTTCAATGCTACCGAAAGGAAGTTACTATATCCTGGTTCGAACAACTGACAAGTTTTACACAACTAATTTTACTAAAATATGAGACTTAAATTATTGATGATCATCCCACTAAGTATCGCTTTGCTTTCTGTTAAGAGTGCAAAGCCTACTATTAAAAATGCTAAAACAGAAACTGTGAAAGTTTATGGGAATTGTGGCATGTGTGAAAAAACAATCGAAGGTGCTGCGAACCAGAAAAAGAAAGTAGAAGCCGATTGGGATAAAACAACCAAAATGTTAACGGTAACCTACGATCAAAAGGCAACGAACTTGGATGATATCTTGCAAAAAATTGCAGACTCAGGTTACGATTCTGATAAATTCAGAGCAAGTGATGAAAAATACCAGCAGCTGCATGGTTGTTGCAAATATGAACGACCGAATAAATAGGGTAATTCATTGAATATAATTATTTTACACATATAATTTTTAGATTTTTTAGCTATGAAAAAAATAACTTTCATGATTGCTTTATTCTTGGGAGGAACAGCAATTACTACTTCTTGTTCAGGAGGTGAAAAAGGCAATACAGAACAAAGCAATGAGTCTGGAACGTACCAATGTCCGATGAAATGTGAAGGAGACAAAACGTATGAGAAGCCAGGCTCTTGCCCGGTATGTAAGATGGATTTGGAAAAGGTTGAAGATCATTCTGGTCACGAAGGACATGAAAATCATTAGAATCGAACTATGAATGGAAAAAACGCTCATACTGACCACCCCAAAACGGAGTATGCTGACCACCTAAAATCATACGATTTTCGAGAGTTATTGTAGCTGTAATTTCAGGCTTTATTAGTTAAAGTTTGGAGCATGGCTGGAAAAACAATCGACATGAGTAAATTAAGAAAAGTAATTAAGCTTTACGTAGGCGGAAAAAGCAAGGTTTTTATTAGTACCTACCTGGGTTTATCCCGTAATACGGTCAAGAAGTACATCAAGCAATTTAATGGTTTAAAGGTCACTTTTGAAGAGCTAGACCGATTGAGTGACTTGGACTTAGACGAGCTCTTTAACCTGCCCCAGGAAAATGAGTTGAGCCCAAAAATGCGTGATTTAGAGCGCTTTTTTCCAAGGGTTGAAAAGGAGTTGAAGAAAACAGGGAAAACGCTTAAAATCTTATGGGAGGAGTATAAAATTAAGTACCCTGACGGTTTTCAGCGGACACAATTTACTGTTTATTACAACCGTTGGTCAAAACGCATCAATGCAAAGGCTTCAATGCACATGAGCCATAAGGCCGGTGATAAAATGTTTGTTGATTATGCCGGAAAAACGCTTGAAATCATTGATAGAGAAAGCGGAGAGGTAATAGAGGTGGAGTTTTTTGTTGCCATTCTAGGGGCAAGTCAGTTGACTTATGCGGAAGCCAGTATGAGTCAAAAAAAGGAAGACTTTGTTGAATCTGTTGAAAATGCGCTACTCTTTTTTGGAGGTGTTCCACAAGCGATTGTTCCGGATAACCTGAAGTCTGCCGTAACGAAAAGCCATCGCTATGAACCCACTATTAATGAAACTTTTTTAGATTTTTCTGAACACTATGGAACCACTATTTTGCCGGCAAGATCATATAAGCCAAAGGATAAGGCTTTGGTTGAGGGCGCTGTAAAAATCCTTTACACCCGCATTTATAGCGTGCTGAAGGACCAGCAATTTTTTAGTCTAAAATCATTAAATAGTGCCATTAAAACGCTTTTAGAGAAGCACAATACATCAAACCTTACTGGAAAGCCATACAGCAGGATAGAACTCTTTGAGGAGCTTGAAAAAGCTGAATTAAAGGAGCTTCCTGTTGAACGTTTTGAGATACGCAAGCAGGCTATTGTAACGGTGATGAATAATGGCCATATTTTGTTATCTGAGGATAGGCATTATTACAGCGTACCGTACATCTACATACGAAAGAAGGTCAAGGTTCTTTACACTGAAAAAGTAGTAGAGATCTACGCTGGATACAACCGTATTGCGGTACATCCAAGAATCAAAAGCCCTCATAACTATAGCACTATTAAGGATCACTTGGCAACAACACATCAGTTCATGACTGAATGGAACGCTGATCGCTTCATATCCTGGGCCGAGTCGATAGACAGCAATGTAAAGCTTTTGATTATTGAAATACTCAATAAAAAGCAGCACGTCGAGCAATCGTACAAAAGCTGTATTGGTGTCTTATCATTGGCAAAAAAGGTTGGCAATGAGCGCTTGAGCAAAGCCTGTGAAATGGCATTGGACTACAGAATCTACAACTACAAAATCGTAGAAAACATCTTGGAAAAAGGTCTTGATAACCTCATTGAAAACAATGAGAATCAAGATGAAACACTTCCAAACCACCCGAATATCCGGGGAAACACCTATTACAAGTAACCAATAAAAACAAGTAAATATGAATCAAGCAACTTTATCAAAAATGAAGCTAATGTCGCTTCATGGCATGTACAATGCATTTAAAACAGCCATTGAAACAGGCAAAACAGATCACTATACCTTAGATCAATTTATTGCCCAACTCATTGAAACAGAATGGGACGAAAGACAAAATCGCAAGATAGAGCGCAACATCCGAAATGCGTCTTTCCGATACAAAGCATCCTTGGAGAAAATCGATTACAATGAAGACCGGAACCTCGATCGCAATAAGCTAATGCGCATTGCACAAGGAGATTACATCCATCAAGGACAAGACTTGCTAATCACAGGAAGCACCGGTGTTGGTAAAAGTTATTTGGCTACAGCACTCGGTTATCAAGCCTGTATTGACGGCTACCGTGTCAAATACTACAATACCACAAGATTACTTGCAAAGCTCAAAATGGCTAAATCCGACGGAACTTACCTCAAAGAAATCGCTAAAATAGAAAGACAACAACTCATCATTCTTGACGACTTTGGCCTACAAGCCATGGATAATCAAAATAGAATGGCCTTTTTAGAAATCATCGAAGACCGACACGGCAAAGGATCTACCATCATCACTTCTCAATTACTGTGAGTCAATGGTATGACATTATTGGTGAAAAAACAATCGCAGACGCCACTATGGACCGTCTTGTACACCACGCTCACCGCTTCGAATTACAAGGCGAATCCATGAGAAAAAAAAGAGGCGCTTTGAACAACGTTTTTTTAATCGAAAAAAAGTAATATTTTTATCACGAAATGAATCTCTTAAATCGTGATTTTAGACAAATGAAAATAGCTGGTCAACATACTCCGTTTTGGGGTGGTCAACATGGCCGTTTTCTCCAATCAAAATACAAATCTGGTGTGCGCTCATCGTTAACCTTCTGCTGACCGTAATACAGAAGAAAATCAAGCGCAAATGGGCTTTCTCTAACCTCGCTAGTTTCTGTAGACTCCACTTGTTCAACTACATTCATTTGAATAAATTTCTTGAAAACCCAGAGAAAGACTGGCTTGTAGAATATAGTGCTCAGCTTCAACTCAAATTTAGTAGTTCTTAAAAAGGGGGGCTTACTTTTGATATCGAAACAACCGAACTAGTAAAATCAAGGCTTTCAGACTACAAAATGATTAATTTGTATTTTTATCGGACAGTAGTGAAAAAAATTAATGAATTATGTTTGAGTACGACTTTGTCTATGAAATTGAAGAATATTAATAAATCACTACAGTCCTATAAAAATAATTTATTTTCAATTATCTTCAAAGTGGATGAAAACCTAATTGTGCAAGAAAAATGACAATTCAAGCTTTAAAATTTATTCTCTGTATACGAATGGCATTCAAAATCGCTAAAAGTGCCACTCCTACATCGGCAAAAACAGCTTCCCACATCGTTGCAATTCCACCTGCTCCTAATGCTAATACGATTGCTTTAACACTCAAGGCAAGAATAATATTTTGCCATACGATCTTTTTTGTGGCTTTTCCAATTTTAATAGCCGTTGAAATTTTGGATGGATGATCTGTTTGAATGACCACATCAGCCGTTTCAATTGCAGCGTCACTGCCTAAGCCTCCCATTGCAATTCCTACATCACTTAATGCTAAAACAGGGGCATCGTTAATTCCGTCGCCCACAAATGCAAGTGTTCTTGTTTTGTCTTGTTTTAAGACTTCTACTTTGGTCACTTTTCCTTCGGGTAGAAGGTCTCCAAATGCTTCTTTTATTCCAAGTTTATTCGCAACATCATTCACCACCGCTTGTTTATCACCTGACAACATGATCAATTCAATATTCAGAGACTTTAAACTGTCTACAGCTAATCTTGCATCTTCTTTTACCTCATCTGATACCGTAATATAACCGATAAATACGTCATTCATAGCGACTAGTACTATTGAGTCAACAATGGTGTTGATTTCCTCAGGATAGGAAATATTGAATTTTTTCAAGAGTTTGCTGTTTCCAGCTAAAACTGTTTGACCCGAAAAATTAGCTTTTAAACCATGGCCGGGAATCTCTTCAATTTCGGTTAAACTAATTTTCTGACAATTCTCACCACCAAATTCAACAATGGCTTTAGCAATGGGATGATTTGATTTTGATTCCAGGGAAGCTACCAAAGCGATAAAATCTTCTTCAGAAAGCGTTGGAGAATAGACTTTCTGAACTTTAAATACTCCTTTTGTCAATGTGCCAGTTTTGTCAACTACAACTGTATTAACTTTCGTCATTAAGTCTAAAAAATTAGAACCTTTGAATAAAATACCATTGTGTGAAGCTGCACCAATTCCCCCAAAATATCCCAGCGGAATCGAAATCACTAAAGCACAAGGACATGATATTACCAGAAAGATCAAAGCACGATATAACCAATCTGAAAACACATAATCATTGACAAAGAAATAAGGTGAAAATGTTAAAAGTAAGGCCAATAGAACAACAATTGGTGTGTAGATACGTGCAAATTTCCGGATGAACAATTCTGTTTGAGCTTTTCTAGCGGTTGCATTTTGAACTAGGTCCAGAATTCGGGCAATTGAACTTTCTGAAAAAAGTTTTGTTACTTCAATATCTATGACGCCTCCAACATTGATCATGCCGGCCAAAACCATTTCGCCTTTTTGAATGGTAGAAGGTTTACTTTCACCAGTCAATGCTGCAGTGTTGAAGCTACTATGTGAGTTTATTAAAACACCATCTAAAGGAACTTTTTCTCCAACCTTTACTTGAATTGTTTCACCAATTACAACTGTTTCCGGTTTAACATTGGATAAGGATCCATTACGTACGACAGTTGCAGAATCTGGACGAACATCCAATAATGCTTTAATATTTCCTTTGGCACGTTTGACGGCTGCAGATTGGAACAGTTCACCCACTGCATAAAACAGCATTACTGCAACACCTTCAGGATATTCGCCAATTGTAAAAGCACCTAATGTTGCGATACTCATTAAAAAGAACTCTGAAAAAATATCCTTTCGCAATATTGCTTTTAGTGCATCGATTACAACCGGTAAGCCGACCGGAAGATAAGCAACAGCATACCATACAATCCGCGTAAAACCGTTGAACCATGTTGGAACCATAATATGTTCAAGTAACAGTGCTGAAAGTAAAAGAATAGAACTGGCCATTGCAGGTACGTATTCCTTTAGATCAACGAACGTAATTTTAGAAGAAAGACCTTTTTCTTTTAGATGTTCATCAGCTTCAAGATTTACTTTATCTTTTGAAGAACAGCAGGTCATTTCCCCGTGTTCGTTGTAAGTATGTTGGTGATTTGGATCTGAGTTTATCATTTCTATTAAAATTTGGCGGGTTAGAAACCCCGGCTACGAAAAAACTTTATTAAAATAAGAAGTAACCGGGGTTCTACCCTTAAATATTCATTTAGTGTTCATGGCCACCGCCACCTTCTGATTTTAGTAAGTGACTTTGGATGTAATATGCACCTTTTAGTACAATCTTAGCATTTTCCGGAAGGGCTTGCAAAACAGTAACTTGCACATAGCCCAATTGATTTGTTCCCGTTTTCACTTCTATTCGCTTGAAATGATAGGTTTTTTCATGCACTTCCTCTTCATGAGCGTGTCCGTCATCATGTGAATGGCCGGCCTCGTGATCATGCGCTTCTTCTTCATGACCTTCTTCCTCAGCATGATCCTCTTCCAAAACAAAAATAAATTCACGTCCATCTGCTTTTACGACCGCATCAACCGGGAGGGCTTTCACTTGTTGTGAGCCAACATTGATCAATGCATTCACATACATTCCCGGAATCAAAGTTTGCTTGTCATTTATGATATCAGCATGAACTGCAACAGATTTTGTTTCGTTTTCAAAGGCCTTGCCAATACTAAATACTTTTCCTTTTATTTCTGTATTGTCCTGATTTGTTAAGACAAAAATGATGGTTTGACCAACTTTTACCTTCTGCAAATCTTTTTCATAGACTAACAGATCCACGTGCATTTTGGAATTGTCTACTATGCTGAAAAGGGTTTGTCCCGGTTCCGCATTCGTGCCTATCTTAATGTTAATATCAGTTACATACCCACTAATTGGCGCCTTAATTTCCATAGTTGAAGTTGCGTTTTCAGAACTTGACAAATTCAAGGTGTTCATTTGCTTTTTCAAAGAATTGTAACGCGCTTTCTCGATCTCATATTCTGATTTTGCTTTTTGCAATGCTTTTTTTGAATTGGCATATCCCTCGTTTAAGGTTTTTTGACGTTCATATTCCAATTGCATTAATTCAAGATTACTTTTTGATGTCAAATAAGCTTCTTGTATTTTAGTGAATTCCATGCTTTCGATGACGGCTAAGGTTTGACCTTGCTTTACAAATTGCCCTTCTATGATGTTGATTTTCTTGATCAGACCAGCAACAAGTACAGAGACATCTGCTTGATTTTGAGGAGGGAGTTTTGTATACCCATTTGCATTTATAACAGCGCTTAAATTTTTTAATTCGAAATCTCCCAATTGAATGTTTGAGGCATCGTATTGCGCCTGATTCAATTCTACTTCTTTATTTTTCGAATCACTGTGCTCTTCTTTTTCCACTTCAGCAGGATCTGATGATCCACATGCAGAGATAAGAACCAACAAAAGCAAGGTTAAAATACCGCTTAATTGGTGTATGTTTTTTCTAATTACTTTCATGATCTTTCCTTATTGATTTAATAAATATTGTAAGTTGATTACAGCTTGGTTGAAATTCAAAATAGCCATTAGATACTTTGAACGGATCTCCAAGACCGTTTGATTTGCTTGTAAGAATTCAATGTAGGAGATTTCTCCATTTTGATAATTTTTAACTGCATTTCCAGCGATAAAATCAGCATTGGTTAAAGCAGATTTTTCATAATAGGCGATCATTTCCTGAGCGACTTTCAATTCTTCTATTTGCTGCTGAAATTGTTTGTAAAGTTCATTCGTTACTTGTGCAGCACGGCTTTCCTGTATTTGAATATTGATGTCTGCTGCTCGATTTTTTGCTACATAGGAACCCGCAAAAATTGGTACTGAGATCCCAACTGTTACGCCCTGGAAACGTGGAGCACCATTGTAGTAGCTTACTTGTCCATTAAACTCTTGATTACCGGTTAACGATTGAATGAAATATCCCACTTTCAAATCCGGAAACAGCATCGAATGTTCTACTTTTAATCCTGCCATCGCAATTTGTACATCCTGCACTGCCAAAGCAAGAATAGGATTCTGCTTCAATGCTGAGCTATCCGTCAACGCAATAAAAGTAATCGGTACAAAAGCCTGTTCAGACGTGATAAAATCTGTGTTCAAATTCAGTAGGGTTCGAATATTCAGTTTCTCATTCTTTATGGACGATTCATTTTGTCGTATCACTTGTCGAAGTTCTTGTAATTTGGTTTCAGCCGTTATTTTCTCCAGATTATTTACGTCACCTGTCTCATGCCGAAGCGTTGTAGCTTGAACAAATTGTACTAAAAGGCTATCTTGTACTTTAAGAAATTCCTCTACTTGCATTAAATAAATCAAATGATTCCATGACTGCCTGATCTCCAAGGTTAACTGTTGTTTACTTGCTAACAATTGAATTTCACTTCCCGAAACTGCAGCATTGATCAATTGTTTTTTTGCTGCAATTTGAAAAGGATTTAAACCTTGTGATATACTATAGTTCTGGTCGAACGCTTTTGTGTTATACTGCCCAAGCATAGCGCCTATTTCTGTCTTTGGTAATTCAAAGGCTGTTGGTTTTAATTGATTTTGGTAGTTAACGTTAAGTTCCGCTTGTTGTACTGAATAATTGTTTTTTAAACCAATTTCAATGGCATTTTGTAAATCGAGAACGGGAGGATTTTGGGAAAATGATATTCCAGATATAGCAACCATAAGAATGGTTATTGCTTTTGGAAGAACTACCTTCTTTTTTATTTTCATACCTTTTTCAAAGTAGATGTATAAAATTGGTAAAACGATCAAAGTCAATAATGTAGCAGTTATCAAACCACCAATTACTACTGTTGCTAATGGTTTTTGAACTTCTGCGCCTGCCGATGTGCTTAATGCCATCGGTAGGAAACCTAAAGAGGCAACAGCTGCTGTTAAAAGAACAGGCCTTAGTCTTACCTTAGTACCTTCGAAAACGCGCTTATTTACATCATCCATACCTTCTTGTTTTAATTGATTGAAATAACCGATTAGCACTATCCCATTGAGTACAGCGACACCAAATAATGCAATGAATCCTACGCCTGCCGAAATACTAAACGGCATATCTCTTAGCCACAAAGCAAATACACCACCAATTGCTGAAAAGGGGATTGCTGTAAAAATCAATAAAGATTGCTTGACCGATCTAAAAGTGAAAAAAAGTAAAATAAAAATGAGTAAAAGAGCTGTTGGAACCGCAATTGAAAGTCTAGCTGAAGCTTCAATTAAATTTTCAAACTGTCCACCATACGTTACATAGTAACCAGGAGGCAATTTTACATCTTCATCTAATTTTTCTTGTATTTCCTCAACTACACTTTTAACATCTCTACCTCGAACATTAAACCCAACTACAATTCTCCTTTTACCATCTTCACGACTAATCTGCATGGGACCAGGTTCATAATCAATATCTGCGACTTGTTCCAAAGGGATTTGACTCCCAGACGGCAACGTGATGAATAAAGTTTTCAAATTCGAAATATCACTTCTGCTATCAGCAGTAAGACGTACTACCATGTCGAAACGCTTTTCGCCTTCATATACGACACCAGCTTTGGAACCAGCAAAACCAATCCGAATGTTACTGTTTAGATCATCAACATTTAATCCATACAAAGCCAATTTGTCCAAATTGTAACGTACGTTGATTTGAGGCAATCCAGCAACACGCTCGGCTTTAGCATCTTCAACACCATCAATTCCTTTGACAATGTTTAGTACCTCATCACCTTTGCTAACCAACATTTCAAGGTCTTCACCAAAAATCTTTACAGCAACGTCACTTCGCACCCCAGTCATCAATTCGTTGAAGCGCATCTGAATAGGTTGAGAAAATTCAGTTGTAGCTCCCGGAATTTCATCCAAGGCTTCCTCCATTTTCTCCATCAATTCCTCTTTGGTTTCAGCAGAGGTCCATTCACTTTTGTCTTTCAACAGAATGATCATATCACCTGCCTCCATGGGCATTGGATCCGTTGGAATTTCAGCACTACCAATTTTTGTGACGATCATTTTTATTTCCGGGAAACGTTTTTTAAGAATCTTCTCTGCATTCGTCGTGGACTCAATTTCCTGTGAAAGTGAACTTCCGGAAGCAATGATCAAATGTGTTGCAATATCACCTTCGTCTAACGTGGGAATAAATTCACCACCTAATTTATTAAATAACACAAAAGAAAACACCAACAACACAACAGCACAACTAACCACAAGTGCTTTCATTTTTAGGGATCTTGTAAGCAGTGGCTCGTAAATTCTATGTGCCCCGTTAATTAGTTTATCACTGAAATTTTTCTTGTGACCGGTTTGTTTTTTCAGAACCAGTGCTGACATCATTGGAACATACGTTAATGATAACAGAAATGCACCAAGAATTGCAAAGGAAACAGTCTGTGCCATTGGTCCAAACATTTTCCCTTCAATTCCAACCAGTGCAAGAATTGGTAAATACACAATCAGAATGATAATTTCACCAAAAGCAGCACTACTTCTGATTTTTGAAGAGGCCTTGTACACTTCTTCATCCATTTGAAGAGCAGTTAGTTTTTGATTTGTTTTCGAAACTTGTAAACGATGAATAATCGCCTCAACAACGATCACAGCGCCATCCACTATCAAACCAAAATCGATCGCACCTAAACTCATTAAATTTCCACTTACTCCAAACAAATGCATCATGGAAACTGCAAAAAGCAGGGAAAGTGGGATTACCGATGCTACAACTAAACCGGCACGCCAATTTCCTAATAAAAGCACCAAAATGAAAATTACGATCAAAGCACCCTCAATGAGGTTTGTCTGCACGGTTCCAATAGCTTTATTTACCAATTTTGTGCGGTCCATGAATGCTTCTATTTCTACACCTTCTGGAAGCGATTTCTTAATTTGTTCCATCTTTGCTTTAACGCGTTCCACGACTTCCGCAGAATTTTCACCTTTAAGCATCATGGCCATACCACTAACTTCCTCACCATTGCCATCTTTTGTCACAGCTCCAAAACGAATACTACTACCCATTTGAACTTTTGCAACATCGCGAATTAAGACAGGAATTCCGTTTTGATTTTTAACAACGATTTTATTTATTCCTTCTAAACTATTGACCATACCAATTCCCCGAATGAAATATGCATATGGCTTTTTGTCAATGTATGCACCTCCCGTATTTTCATTGTTTTTTTCAAGTGCCTCAAAGATTTCAGTCACAGTAGTATTCATGCTTTTGAGTTTGTTTGGCTCAACTGCAATTTCGTACTGTTTAAGACTTCCTCCCAAGGTATTGACTTCAGCAACTCCCGGTGTACCTAATAATTGAGGTCTGATTACCCAATCTTGTATGGTTCTAAGTTCAGTGGCATTGAACTTTTTCTCATAGCCCTTCTTCGGAAACACTACATATTGATAAATTTCACCAAGACCTGTACTTACCGGTGCAATTTCCGGGCTTCCGAGACCAATAGGGATTGTGTTTTCAGCTTCTTTAAGACGTTCGTTAATTTGAGCTCTTGCCCAGTAAATGTCTACGTCCTCCTCGAAGACTACTGTCACTACGCTCAATCCAAATCTACTGATTGAACGTAATTCCACAATCTTGGGAATTGGTTTAACGGCTAACTCTATTGGGAAAGTAATAAATTGTTCTACCTCCTGAGTAGCCAGAGTTGGAGAACTTGTTATAATTTGAACCTGATTGTTCGTTATATCCGGGAACGCATCGAAGCCGGCTTGGAAAGTCCCTCCAAAATGGTCATGACTGGATTCAGCGAATTGCATCATTTTCTTGGCAAATGCTTTTCGCATCATCCATTCGGCATCGGTATGCATTGACGCTTCAATAAGCTGCTCCAATTTGCGATTCGGCTGGACAAAAATAGGTTTCAATGCACAATCTTGGAATCCACAGCACGGACAAGGAAACGTCGGTGCACACAAATCGCGCTTCGCCTGAAAGGCTCTGACAATACATTCATAACAAACACTTCTTCCACAGCACAATAACCAATGTGCACTTGCAATCACCTTGTCACACAGGGGACAACATCCGATGAGAATTGGGTGTTCTGGTTTGTGAGAACTATCGACAGGTAGATCGTCTGCGATTTCTTCCCTCTTCTCTATAATATCCGCGAACACCAATTGTACAATGCAACGAAAGATTTCAGGATGGCGATGCTTTAATTGGCGAATCGTGACACCCAGTTCCAACACAATCGGGAAACGTAAACTTGGACATGAATCCATCCATGCATAATATTCCGATATATCCGCAGCATCCTTTAGTTTTTCTTTTAATAATTCATGTAAACATCCCAAAACAAACGCCTTCACCGTAAACTGAAAATCGTTCCATTGCGGATGACTTGAATCGAACTTGGTTTCCCCCGCAAATAAAGGCTGCAACGAATAATACAACTCCATCGGATCTTCTATGTATGCCGAATCATCCAACCAATCTTCCTCCTCCTCCTCTATCACTTCACGGACATTTCCGCCTTCTTTGATTTCCTGAATACAATACTTCAACAAAATGTCCTTCGGCAACTCTTCCATTCTACTATAATTGCCAAGAGAAGATACTGGCAGCAACATTTGGTAATAACTGTATTTAATCAAAAACAAAAACTCGCGACTTAGTGCCGTTCGATATATCCATAATCTCGCTGCTTGTTGATGTTGTAAAGCAGACTCGGTTTGCAAGACACGTTTCCAATACAATTCAATTACAGACTCAAAGACAAGAGGAAAGGAATTGGGCAGCATTGCTTTTTATGACGCGGTGTTCGATCATATCGGAGTAAAACCAACATCTCTTGAAGGGATGTGGTTTTCCGAGGAGCGGAAAGCATATCGTGACTGGGAAAC